>Ga0302321_100000058_pt1 | contig 96916 bp, 77 predicted proteins | sample Fen_T0_1_FD_202505 | JGI IMG/M metagenome (GOLD analysis project Ga0302321, IMG submission 202505) | Peat permafrost microbial communities from Stordalen Mire near Abisko, Sweden - Fen_T0_1 | ecosystem: Environmental > Terrestrial > Soil > Wetlands > Permafrost | place: Sweden: Abisko...
TGCTTGCTATTGACATGATTCTAACGTCTCCCGATGGTCAAGTTGTCGCACCCGCTGCTACCAAATTACCAGGTCCCACTAACCCCAGCGCTACCCCACGCGACAAAGGGGGTTACTGTGTGAGCAGATTTCAGAGGCTTGCGGCCGCTCAGCACGAAGAGCGTTGCACCCGACGCGACGCCCACACCGCCAACGACGAAACTCACGATTGAAATGGTCATCTGGCGCCGAGCCTTGCTGTCCTTGATATCGATTTGCGATACGAGCGGATCGCTCTTCAGGCACGGCTCTCCGCATTGGTTAGCGAGATTGTCCGCGTCCTTGCGATTGCTGCGCGATGACAGCCCGAATACGGTACCTGCACCCAACGCAACGACACCCACGCCCAGAGCCACATAGGATGCAGGCCGCATCCAATTCGGGCTGCCCGAACTTGCCGTCGTCGAATCGGTGTTGGTCGTTGCTGCGACGGGTGCGGGGGTCGCAAGCGGTGCAGTTGAACCAGGCTGCACGGATTGGTTGGTCGCGACAGGCGTCGGGGCAATAGGAACGGCCCCGGTTGCTTCCAGCACGAGTTCGGCGCTGCCGCGTCCGCCTTCAGCTAAGGTCACTTCGACCAACTTGCTTTGGTAACCCGGCGCCGACGCCACAAGCCGGTGCGTTCCCGGATCCGTAGGTATAGAGACTCCGAGCACGGCCGAAGAGATCGGCTTCTTGTCCATCTCGACCTTGACCTGTGCGGCATCGAGACCCACTACTAGCTTGACGCTGATGACGAGACTACAAAGGCGTGGCTCGATCGCCTTGACCTCGGTGCGCGCGTCGTTCTGGGCGTCGCGGAACGCCTGCGGCGCTGTTATGGGCAGCTCCTCGCGACCGAGCTTCAAGTAGAGCTCCCTGGCACGCACTAACTGCCCCAACTTCGCTGCGGCTCGCGCCATGTACAAAACATGTGGCGGGGCATGCAGCAGTGACTCCGCACGCGCAAACAGGTCGAGCGCAATGGCAGGCTTACCCTCGTTGTAGGCCGCGATCCCTTGGGTGGCCAGTGCCCGCGCCGCCGCGCGGTCCTCTTCGGTTTGCGCCGAAACCCGCGGAGCAACCAGGATGACCAAGGTCACGAGACATAGCGCTGAGAGTGAACGGCGAGTGGCTCCAAACATGGGGATAATCTCCAAGCTATCACAACAAGGCGCAGAAGCGGGCCGGGATGCAGGCCAATTGATCATGCGGGCCCAATTGAGTCAACTACTGGAATTTCGCGCTCGTTGACCCTGTGCGCAGCGGGCCGCCGCGGGCTGTTGCCCAAAGCAGACAGTTGCCCCGAGAGCCCGGGACACTGAAAACGTCGAGACCGTGGTCAAACGTTTGTACGAAGACCTCCAAAGTGCCGTCGCCGTCCCAATCCGCCACCGTGGGCGCAGCCGGTGCACCATTGCCATTACCGTTGTGACCCGGATTTGGCAGCGGCACGACGAACAACGGGGCCCCATTGGCTGAAAGCACGACGAGCGTGCCACTATCGGTTACATCCGGTGCGCCAAACGTGGCAAATAGTACCTCGGGCGAACCATCCTGGTTCAAGTCCGCAATCGTTGGCTCGGAGGCAAATGCAACGGTTTTACCCCGGCTATAGTCGTAGCGCCAGAGTTCCTGGCCAGCCGCATCGAAGGCATGCATGCGGTAGTCGTTGAGTGACACTACGATCTCGAGCTTGGAGTCGCCTAGAAGGTTCACAATGGCGGGCGCTGGCACAGCGGTTGGCGGATACCAACCGTCAATGTTGAGCACGCCGAGACCGCGAGGCAGCGTTTCCCAACCTGGCTTGCGCATGGCGGCACGCTCACCATCGCCATGGGCACCCTCGAGCACCATGACTGCCCAGGCTTGCGTCTGATAGGGCTCGTGTAATTCCACATTGGGCACGCCGATGATCTCAGCTTTGCCATCCCCGTCAAGATCGGCCACGCTCGGAGGCGACTGCGTCCATTGCAACCACTCGGTCACGTTGATGTCCGGCCAATCGCCTTGGTGCAAGTGATAGTGCCGCTCTTCAACCGCTGGATCCGCCCAACGAATAAACTGGCCGTAGCTGAAGCGCTGGCCTTCAAATTCGTTTGCGCGATTGCTAAAGTAGCTTGAGGCGTTGATAGCGACGCCGTCCAAATCAAACACCTGAAGGTGGTGATTATCGTAGGTGGCCAGGATCTCGAGCTCGGCGTCGTCGTCGACATTGCCGATCCCGACGTTGAGTCCGTAGCAGCCGTAGCCATGATGGCCGTAGCCATTGCGATCTGCGTCGTTACCGGCGCCAGTCTTGCTGTTGTAGCGTGGCCACGCCTGATAGCCGAGCCCCGCGGGTTGGTAGAGTGCACCATTGGCGGCGAAGACGAACACCTGAGCACCACCCATTTCGGTTTCTGTGGTCTCGGTCGTCGTGGCTACGACCTCAATCTTGCTATCGCCATCTAAGTCCGCTGCAGCTAGGCCACGCACTTCTGGGTCATTTCCGTCTGATGGAACACTATCCGCCAAAGCGGGCCAGCCTGCTTTCTTCGTGGCAAGGCCACTTTTCCATTCATAGGCGTGCACCTTCGATCCTGTGCCAAAGACGATCTCCTTGATGCCGTCAGCATCAATGTCTGCCACGATGTGGGGCGCGTAGACACGCTCGCCGCCCGCATCTATGCGTGCCAGTTGCTTGCCCTTGGAGTCGAACACGAACACGTCGTAGTACGCCGCGACGAGTTCGTTCGAACCGTCCCCGTCGAGATCCACCACCAGCGGAGCCGCGAACCAACCGGTTTCGCCATCAAGGTGGAGCTTGAACCTCGGTTCGGCAACGGCACCCGTGCTCGACGCAACTGCACAGGTCGGGCTTGATGTGCCGGCGACTCTGTCCGTGCCCCCATTGGGGCGACTCGTCGTCCCGCTATTGTCAGCTTTGGGCTCTCCGCAACCCCCTGCCAGAACCAGCAACGGAATTGTGCAGCGCGTAGCGGTTTGCCGCGCCCACGAACAATGTAGTCGACTCCTAGTCGTAGAAAACGTCACGACGACCTCCGGTCGAGATTGGAAATGTGAACCTCGACGATATCATGTTCACTCGCCGCTCAATCGCGAAGGCTGCCCACGGGTGCAGCTAAGTGCGCTAAAGTCGGACCGAGGACGCGCGAGTGCGACAAGCGGCCGAAGTCGTGACTCCGCCGCGTCGACCAAGCAGAAGACGCCGGCATTGTGGCTGAATCGGCGAGCGGGTTGTACTCGGAAAAGTTACGGGCTATGCCCCGGGCCATGCAACTCCGACACACCAACACCCTGGTTACCGGCGCCTCAGCTGGTTTGGGCCGCGAGATCGCGCGCCACATCGTCCGTGAACAAGCAGGCAGTGTCATTGGTGTTGCTCGGCGCAAAGAGCGCTTGGATGAACTCGTGGCGGAATTTCGTTCAGCACCCAGTAGCGAGGTCAAAGCCATCGCTGCTGACCTCTCGACAGTCGAGGGCGTGCAGCGTTGCTTCGACGAAGCCACAACGCCACGTCGCATCGATGGTGCGATCCTGAATGCAGGGATCACGTTTTTCGGCAAGGCCGTCGAGCAAACCCCAGAGTCGATCCAAAGTATCATCGCCACGAACGTAACGGGCCTGTCGCTGTTGGCTACCCGCTTCGCCAAGTACTTCGTCGACAATCAGATCCCCGGCCGCATTATGCTGGTCTCGAGCATGACGGGCTTTTCGCCCATGCCCTACCAGGCCGTGTATGGCGCCACCAAAGCGTACGTCACGAGCCTCGGCCTGGCGTTGCGCGAAGAGTTGCGGAATACGGGCGTGACGGTCACCGTCTTTTGCCCGGGTGGGATCACAACTGAGATGTCGGAGTATTCAGGGCTCGGAAAGACCTTCGGCCCGGACCACGCCAGTATGATGCCTGCTGTCATCTGCGCTCGCCACGCCGTCAAGGCCTTCATCGAGCGCGGCGCCATCGCGGTACCGGGCCCGAGCAATTGGCTCACCTCCGTGGTTCAGCGCGCAGCACCGCAAAGCCTCGTGACACGCGCAATTGAGCGAATCTATCGCGGTGCGTTAAAGTAACAGGCTGCAAGATCGTAGTGCACTCGCTCAAAACGACCAACCCACGTTGACGTTGACCAACGGGAACCAGCGCGACGGCTTGCTCGACGAAAACCTCGCGCCGGTTGCGGGCGCGTGTGACGGCTGTACCATGTAGGCCATGCCGAGCTGCCCGGAAAACGTGAAGCCGGTCTTGTCCAAGTACTTGTAACCGACGAAGGGCCCAACCCCGACCCCATCACCGACAGTGGTCAAGTGTCGAGTTGATTCGAGATCGAAGCCCAGGTACTTAACCAACATGACCTCGCCACCAACTTGCAGGCCACGAAAATCGTCGAGCGGGTAGTAGAGCAGTTGCCCGCCGAGCTGACCGGCGCGCGGCTGACGCGTGCCAGCCTTGACGCCATTGTTGGTCTCGATCGGTTCGGAATACTCGCCGTAGCCGGCGATGAAGGCCGCCGACACTGCGCGCCCACGCTTGGCCAAGAGCCTCACCTCGGCCATTAGCTCGACGACTGGGTACTGCAAATTCAGCGGCGACATCGTGAGCGACACGCGACGCGAGGCCTCGGAGTCGGGTTGAGCTGCCGCAATACCAACGCCACCCAAGCTAACTGCTAGAAATCCCTTCAAATACCTGGCCAGTCGGGGCATGCGGCAGACCGTAGTCGCGTGTGCCCAGCCGACGCAACGGGAATCTCGACGCTGCCCGCAGCAACTTAGTTGGCCCAACCCACGCCTCGCAGGGGACAATTCGTGCGTCGAAGCCGTCGGAGAGTCCAACCATGCCGATCCACCAGATCCCAAGTAGCGTATTTTTGCCTCAACCACCGCCACTTTGGTACGTCACCGACGGCAAGCGTTCGGTAGGCCCCATTGTCACCGGACAACTCGTTCGCCACGTCGAGCATGGCCAAGTCCCTGACTATTGCCACGTGCGCGTCATGCGGGGCTCGTGGCGCGCTGTCGCCGCCGTTCGCGAGGTCGCCGCCTTCAATAGCCGTGTGGGCCTGCTACCAACGGCAGCACCAGCGCTCGGAACGGTAGAGCTATTGCACGAGTTGGCTCGGATTCGGGATGAAGACGAATTCTTCCACGACATGACCCAGTCGGCCATGCTGACCACGAGCGCGGAGTGCGCCATGCTTCATTGCTTCGAGCGCTCCGTAAGAAGCATGATTACCCGCTGTGTCATTGGTCCCATGCCCAAAGACCGCCTGGGACATCCGCTGCCTAAGTCTGACCTCTTGGTAGCCGCAGCACGCCTCGGCCGGCCCGTGATTGGCCCGCCCTACGGCCCCACCGAAGACGCACTTGCCATGCGGTTCGCTAGCAGCCAAAGCGGTGTTGGGGCCGTCGCGATGATCCCGATTTCCCTGGGTAGTTCCCGCTCGTTCATGCTCGAGTTGGCGCGGCCTGGACACGCATTTCGTCGCGCTGATCTGCAGAAGGTCGAGCGCGTGGTTCAGCGCACGCTGCGGCTGCGCGGGAACTAGCTCAACGCGAACCGAGCGCGCAAGACTATACCGAGGCCAGGAGTTGGTTCAGCCAGCCTTGGCCTTGGTCGATTTGATCGCAAGCTGCCGCACCGACGAGGCGCGCCAGCTCAAGTCGCGTTGAATTTGGCGCATGCTCATCCGAACGCCCCGAATTTCGTCCGTGGTTGCCCCTAGCTTTGCAAGACCCAGGGACAACTCTGCGGTGGGGAACACGTCAACTTGGACGCCAAACCACTCGAGCGCCGTCATTGCACCTCTGGTGTGGGGTGAATCGGTGAACGTTGCAATCCTAAACGGATGCTGCTGTTGCAGCAGCGTGACCGCATTGCGCTGCGTGGGAGTGAGCCTGCCGTCAGAGCAGAGGATCATCAGACGCAGCTCTGGTAAGTGAGCCTTGATTTCCAGCAGGACCGTGTCCCACTCACTACTGCTAATTTCCCCTTCGGGATGAACCAACAGCCCCAGCCGACCCAAAGCTCGGTACCCAACCTCAACCTCTGTCTGCCCAGACGACCCCATGAAGCCTAGTGTCGCATGGCGAACTGACCACTGCAACCGTAACCGTGTGAGCGGACCAGTCGTCCCCAATCCTCCGTGTCTTCTGCCCGTATCACACGACGTCGAAATTAGTCAGGCCGCCAGTCAAGCAGGCGCGACGCCGACGCGCGCGCGCCACTGCGACGCCCAACCCCAGAAACAGCAAACCCGGACCAACATCGGTTGACAGCGGCGCGTTCACGGCGCAGCCACGCCCTGCAACGGCAGCTTCGCGGGTATTCGGCATATCGACGGCGATGGTTCGCTCAACTTCGAGCACGCGCTGATTGTCGATGAGCAAGTTGACGCGGAGTTCCAGTCCGGCAGTTCGCGCTTCCCCGGCAAGCGTGAAGCGATAATAACCGGGCGTTTCGCGCTTCAATCCCGAGACAACGTGCCCATTTTGGACTTCAAGCGACAGCCGCGCGGTGTCAACATCGACGGCACGGTTAGTCGCGTCGCGCAGGTGAACCAAGCCCGCAATCGGCCAGTTTGGGTCCGGTCGAGTGTAGGAAATGCCGAGCCCGATCCAGCTGTTTACCGTGCTTACCGCGGACGTGCTAATCGCGCCGTCCAGCGCCAGAAGCGTATTTTCGACGTCGAGCAGCCCGGCACCGACCTGAGACGGCGACGCATAGAGGTTGAAGACCGTGTTGGCGCCGGCTTGAAGCGCTCGCAGGATTTGACTCTGAGTCAAATTGCGGTCGCGCTGCAGCAGTAGGGCAACCGCTCCGGTCACGATTGGCGAAGCCATCGAAGTCCCGCTCGAAAGCGCATGGTACTGGTCGACAATCAGGCACTCGACGCTGCTCGTGTGACAGGTAGTCGCGTCACCGGCGAACATGGCGTTGGCACCAACATCGGTGCGTGGATCCGCCAGACTCGACATTGCTCCGGCTACGTAGCCTCCAGGTGCAACCAAATCAGGTTTCAACACATCGACCGCAGTGGGCCCAGCCGAACTGAACGGCAGCACTTCGTTCTGTCGAAACCAATTAGCGATGTAGCGCGACGCCAGGTTGTCGGTACCACCAATGTCCTTCCACTGGAGGTGATTGAGCGTGGCCCCAACGGCAATCAAATTCGGTGATGTTGCCGGAACACTGATGGTGCCCTCGCGTTGGGCACCGGGAATGATGGCACCGATCCCGTTCAGCGATGGATCGATGCCGCCAGATGCCTGCACCCAGATGGACGCAGTGCCATGACCCTCGAATCGTAGCGCGAGCACTTGATCGGCGTCGAACGGGCCCGATATCACCACCAAAGCGCCCGAGTGATCGATGGATTCGGGGTCGTCGCTCTCGGTAACGCCGTTCTGAATTACGCCCGAGTACTTGCCCGTTGGATCTGCCGTCTGGCTGATGTCCCCCAGATCGACTGGGGCAATCCAGCTGCGATTGCCTGTATCTAGACCGACCTTGAGTCGATCTCCGGGGCGGGCGGCTACCCAAATGTAAAGCTGACTGCTGAAGGTTGGAGCAGCGCTCGCAGCAACAAGGATCGGAACCCGGACGCTGGTCTCGTACGGTACCTGCGCCACGGCATGGATCCCGAAGGGGCTCGGGTACCCAAGTTCTTGGCTCTGGTAGAGGCCTCCGCTGTTGCCTGCGGCGACGACTATACTGTGGCCCGGCAGCGCGGCGCCAACGTAGTTCGAGAGCTCTCGCTCGAGTTCAGAGGTGCCATCATGCGCACCAAAATCGCCCCCGAGGCTCAGGTTCACGACCGCCGGTAGCTTGAGTTGATTGTCGGCAACGTCGAATATGAAGCCAACAGCCTTGAGAATGTCAGGATCCTCGATAAGGCCACTGTCGTCGCGAGTTGCCCGAACTGCGACGACAGTCGCATCGGGAGCCAACCCAACGTACTTGGGGACCGGGCTTGCCAAGCCATTGCCAGCAGCCAGCGACGCCACGTGGGTCCCGTGACCAAAGGTGTCACGCGGCTCGTCACCTGCCACGCTGTTGGCGATTAGTTCGTCTAGATCAGCCCCGGAATAGACGGCGCAAGGCGTCGTCTTGACGTTGCAGCCTTGAGCTTCTTCGAGCTCGGGATGGAGCCCAACCGGCGTGCGTGACATATCAAGCAGCCACGCAATGCGCGACTTGCCGTTGGCGTCACGCAGGTCACGGTGGCTGACGTCGAGCCCGGTGTCCACGATGCCAACGACGACCCCTTTGCCCGTCAACCCGTAGGTGTTTTGCGCCACGTCGGCATGCACTAATGCAACGGCTTTGTCGAGCAAGACGTGCTTTGGCGCAGACCAGGTGACGCGAAGATCTGGTCGCGCATCAACCAATGCCCCCACTTCTTCGGGAGTGGCAGCCCAGGCAAACTTGCCGTCACGAATCCGAACCATGTTGGCCAGCGGTCGGCCGGGCGCGACCGGCGCTGCGCCTGTCTTCTGCTGCACCAGCAGCTGAATCACACCGTCGCTGCGCCGCGTCATTGCCCGAAATGGGTCCAGCGTATGAGCCTTGGTTGACGTCGCATCCAAGCGCCAACGCTGCACCAACTTGGCCATGTCGACGTCAGCCATTGCCGTCGAGGTCAGCAACAAGAGACTGGTCACGAGCAGACGGTCCAATCTCAGCCGTTGATGTTTGCTGCCGAGACCCGAGCCCTTCCGCCAACCAAACTGACCGTGCATTGGGCCGAAGGCTACCACATTGCCTTCGGCTAGGGATTCTCGCTCTCACTCACCAGCAAAGCCAGGCGCTTTTCCATAGTGTCCAGGCGCTGCGACGAGTAACCGGTCGATGCGTCGATGACTTTGCCGCTGCGATCGACCAGGAACAGGCTCGGCACAGCAAATACGTCATAGGCGTGAAACAGCGATTCCGCCGGATCCGAGAGAATGCCGTAACTCATGCCCCATCGAGTTGCGAATTCACGCGCTGCTTCGGGTGGCAGCGCCGTCACCCCAAGAACCCTAACTCCATGCGTCGCCCATTGACTGTGCCACTCGTTCAGGCGCTGATGCATCAGGCGACACACCCCACACCAGGGCGACCAAAACTCGAGCACAACGAGTTGACCACGCAGGCTTGTCCAACTTGGAGCTAATTCACCAGCAACGACCTTGGCGCTATCAATCGGCGGGGCTAAAAACCCAACGAAGTGGCGTTGAAGCAGTTCGTCCGGTGTCGGTGAGGCTTCGACGTGAATGACGACGTGAACGAGCTTGCCATTATGTTTGAGGTCGAGTGAAAGCGCTGACCCCGGCGGGGTCGAACGGATGCGTCGAACCACCGTAACCGGATCGGATACGGCCTGCCCGTCGAGTAGAACGACCCGATCTCCTGCGAGAAGCCCCGCCTGTGCCGCCGGAGAACGACGCACGACGTTGACAATGGCTACACCGTCGCCGTTCGCGCTCTTGACGAGTTCGACACCAAGCCACCCGGGCGGAGCCAGATTGGGCGCTGACGCGCGAGGTGCATCGCTATAGCGCTGCGGCCCGGCCGACGCTGCGCACCCGATCGAAACCGCGACGGCCAAACCAACACTAGTCAAGCGTCCAAAGCACGCGCAAAGCTGACGCTGGCCTGCGTTTCGCCATTGCTTTGCGCGTAGCATCCGTGGGCCAAAGTGAACCGGCATGGGCGCGTGCTACCATGGCCGCCGCTTTGGCTTCGTGCCACAGCTGTCGATGCCGAGAACGAGGGCCCCATTGCCACCAGCCGTTGCGACGCGAAATCGGATCTGTCGAGCTCGACGGGGCTACGGCCTGATGCTGTTGTTCGTCACAACCAGCGCCTGCGGCTCACGGCCCACGCCCGTGCAATGGGCAGGCTCTAGCAGTCAATTGCCAGAGGAGAATGAAGGGGGAGCAATGGCCGACGCTCCAACTGGCGCCCCTGCCACTTCGCTGTGCCTACCCCATTTGCCTGAAGCGACTCGTGAGCACCTATTTGAGCCGGGGCTGCTCGACTCGCTGGTCGCGGCGACGGACCATCCTCAAAACAGCCTCGGGCATGAACCACCGAACTACCTGGTACAAGTGTTTGTCAGCCCAGAGGCCGCAGCGGCCTATCGATCCTGGGCGCCGGGCTCAACAATGCCGAATGGAACGCGGTTGGTTGCACGCCACTCACAGCGCAATTGCGTCGAGCGTGCTGGCGCTCACTCCGCGGTTCCTGCGCCTCTCTACACCATGTACCGGGGATCCGATGGCTGGGTGTTCGCGCTCGCTAACGAGAAAGGCTTGAAAATACAAGCAACTGAGTGGGCATGCCAGGAATGTCATACCCAAGCGCGCGCGGATTCAGTCTTCGGTCCGTCAACACCCCTTGACCCGTCTGTGCCGCGAGCAGCGCCGGCAAAGTCGGTCGAAAGCCGTTGGTGCGCTGAGTCTTTGTGCCGCAGGTCGCTAAATATGCAACGACCCGATGGCCTGTAACCACCGGGTCGTCAAAGGAGAACGAAACCTAGTCTCAGCAAGCAAACCCAGTCGAGCACGCATACCAAAAGACAAGCAGATAAGCACACTTAGTAATAAGCGAAGCCCAAGCGGATCAAGCGAAGAGCGCGTCACCGGGATAGTAGGAGAGATAAGACCTAAGAAAGCGCCCCTCGCGGGAACTAAGCGCTACGTATAAGCTCTGATGGCTCCCTCCAATGCGAGCGCCGTGCCAATGCGTCCTGGCACAGGGAAGAGCGGTTTACCCACAGGCGCGCCTAGTCGACGCGTGAGAAGCTACTGAAATATTCTAACAACTCTGTGTGATGCCGCCCCCTGGCGACTGGTTTTTGGGTCGGCCCGGCGTGGCTACAGTGAAGTTCGTGCGCCAACCGAGTGGGCCCCTATGTCTCGAATGTCGTACCCACTCGCGCATCGAGTGGCGGGACGGGGCGCGGGCAACGGGCAAAGCGCCCCCCGGGACACTGCTAGCGGATTGCGTCTACACGAGCATCCGCGAGCGAAATTGCGCGGTCGCGCGCCTCAGACTGGTCGGCCGTGACCAGCGTGACGACGCAATTCGCCACAATCCGCCACGGTTGGATTCCAAAGCGCGGTTTTCACTGGGCCTCAGCCGAAGACGTGCTACCCGTTGCGTCCCCAAGCGCCCGTGGCTCAGCTGGATAGAGCGTCGGTCTACGGAACCGAATGTCGCAAGTTCGAATCTTGCCGGGCGCGCAACGACAAAGGCCATCACTTCGTGATGGCCTTTGTCGTTGCTGGCTCGGCTTGAACCTTGACCCGTAGTGGAAAGCTCCAGCCTGCTGGAGCTTTCCTCGGAGGGCGACGGTGCTGAGCCCGTTAGGGCGAAGCAGCCCACGCAGGGGGCAGTCAATCTTGCCGGGCGCGCAAAGAAGAAAAGCCATCCCCACTGGATGGCTTTTCTTCTTTGTGCGCCGGAACGAACACGTCGACCCGGAGTGGCAATCTTCCACGCAGTGGAAGATTCCACGGAGGGGGACGGTCCCGAGCGTAGCGAGGGAGCGCCTGAAGGGCGCAGTCAATCATGCCGGGCGCGCGACTAAGAAGGTAGCGGAAAAACCGCTGCCTTTCTTCTTTTGGAGTGGGTGCGTCGGATTTCTAGGGCGCGTGATTTGGCCCACTTCGTGACCCATCAGCGGCCGGAGCCAATGCTCGCGCATGTTGGGAATCGCGCCGTACCAGTAGCAGCCCTGGTTGAAGAGCGCGGTGGTACGAAGTTCGACCGTATTGGCTTTCAGTTTGCGATCAAGTCCGACCTCTTCGGCTGCAGCCCCAAGGAGCGTCAGCAGTGCTTGGGCGAGCGCACCGACGAGTAGGAGTCGACAACGACGGTCGGTGCGACCGACATGGGTTGCCGAAAGCCCCACTCCGAAACCTGGGTCCTTGGTATCCCGAAAGTTCTCTTCGATCGTGAACTTTTGGGTGTATAGCGCCACAACTTCGCTAGCGTTAAGGTCATCACGACTGGTGGCGAGGCACCAGGGTTCCTTCATGTTCTTTGCATGTACGCAAACGACTGCCGGCACCGGAGTCTTGGTTTGGGTGACGCGTAACGCCGCGTACAACGCCTGGTCGCCAGAACACCGGTCAGCGAGCACTGTGACTCAGACGCCCGAGGGAATGCTCTCGCAGAAGCGAGCAAGCCATCCTCGTCGTCGTTACGGTGTTTCTTCAGCGTCGCCTTGTCATGCGTCTTCCACATCAGCGGAGTGGCGCGCCCATGCGAGGTGATCATGTTGAGCGCAATGGTTGAGTGTCGGTCCGCATCGAAGTCGGTCCATTCGAGCGCAACAACAACCTCCTTCTCCGACGAGTACTTAGGGCCTCACCCAAACGCTCGACTCTCAGATAAAGATGCGGTGGTCGAGGGAAATCGATGCCCGAAAGCGAGTGAGCAACAACCACGCTGTGACCAACATCGACAATGGATTCGATGATGCAAGTGACCGATTTGACGCAATTTTAGTCATGGCGCAGTTGCGCCTGCACCTCGGAAGGGTTTGCACGCTCAGGCTCTTCCAGTATTCAGTTGTCCTCTGCTTGCAAATCTGTACGATGCCGCGAGTCATGGTCGACACCCCAGCAACCGAGAGGGGCCTGGTTGAGCGTACCCAGGAGTCTAGCGATAGCGCATCACCTGACGTCTTGAGGCTTGAACTCGAGCGCACGAAGGAAGCGTTTCGACAAAGAGGTAGCCCTTGGTGGCTCGTACTTGCCGCGGGAATTGGCTCGTCCATGCTACCAGTGGCGACCCTCATTCACGGTATGTATCAAGCGCGAGTGGAAGAAAGCCGGAGGGAACGGGAACTGGGACTGGCGGAGCGCACTCAGCTGATCTCACAGGATCGAGCGTGGCTTGAAATCGCTGTTGACGCTCAACGTCCTGAGGCACAGCGCCAGCAAGTCCTTCGATTCCTCGCAAAGGGCGAGGGTCGAGTTGCCCAATGGGCCAGAGAAGAGAGCAACGACCTTGCGAAGGTGATCAAAGCACTTGAGAGCGATCTGGCCAACGAAAGAGCGGCGCTGCAGGCGGCTCGAAAAGCCGAATCTTGCCCGACCGAGAAGACTCATGCCCTCGAGAATGCAGTCCAAATTCTGAAAGTCCGGCTGGGCCAGAGCTCTACCTCCGATCCAAACAGGGAGGCGGCGCCAGCGGTTGACAACTACGAACAGGGAGCTTGTAACTGCGGCGCGTCAATTTGGCCGGGAACAACGTACGAGGCCTGCAACCGCAAATGCAAGGCATCGGGGTTCTGGCAAGGTGAAATGACAGGGAGAGTACCGGTTCCGAGAATGGAAGCTTCGAGACACAAGTAGAGCAGGCGGAAGGCCAAAGGATCAGCGAAATGAAACTCAACGGAAATAGACCACTATCATGTGCCCTGTCCCTATTTCTTCTCGCATCATGCGGAGCCGAAAGCGCTTCGCGACCACCAGCTGAACAGGCAGCCCCAACCCAAGTTGCCCCTGTTGCATCGCCGCCGGCACCGCCACTTGCGCCTCCCCCAGGTCCAACCGCGTCGGCTCCTGCACCCGAACCCACGACTCCGGTCGCTGCAACTGAAGCGCCGCCTGAATGGAAGCAATTGAAAGGGACGTCAGGGTCAAGTGATCGCTGGGGCTCGGGGTGGCTCGACTTAGAAGTTGTTCGTGACTTTGCCGAAGGTACTCAGCTTCGGCTGCAGGTGGGTGGTTCAGCAAAGACAATCGCAATTCGACTGTTGGGTGTTGATCAATCCCCGGACGACAAATCGGGCATCATAGGTCAATACGACGTTCCAGGCGACAGACTCGTCACTGCAAAACTCAGTGCGTCATACGAGAAGATCAAGCAGATTTCTGTTCACGGGAAGTACGCTTGGAACATGTATGGCGGACCCAAGAACGGCCCTGCAACAGTTCTGAGGATCGAGGTGATTGAGCCGGCGAAGAAGAAATGATAGCTCGCTCTCAAAGTCGGCAATCCAAGCTCGGATGCCTTGGTGGAGTGCTCAACTTCTCCCGCGAGGCGGTTCGATTTGGCTCACACGAATATTGGCACACTACACGGCGTGAACTTTCGGGGCGTGTAATGCTGCGGTGGAAGGGCGACCGAGGCGCTTGCACGCTGTTTGGCGAAACCGCACACTTTCGTGGTAGCTGGGCACAGATCCCGTGAACTGCTACCCTAGCCCATGCGATTGGTCTTGGAATCTTGGCAGAGCAAGCGCGCGGGAATGAGGCGAAGCAGGTTGGGTCCGAACTGTGGCGTCGCACTGGCATTTCTGCTGGGGTCGGCGGGATGCACCAAGTACGGCGGGGCCAGCAGAACAGGCTCGGGTAGCGCGTCTCATCGCTCCCCCAGTGTCTCTACATCACCTGCACTCGTGCCCCCTCGGCCAGCGCCTGCCGGTGCGGTGGCGGGGATCCCCGCGGGCGACTTCATGATGGGAAGCAACGATGGCAACGCGGACGAGAAGCCGGCGCACCAGGTGCACGTCACCGCCTTCGAGATGGACGTCACCGAGGTCACCGTTGCGGCGTACAGCGTTTGCGTGGATGCCGGCAGGTGTTCCAATCCCGACACGGGCGAATTCTGCACCTGGGGTGCGGGCAGCAAGAGCAATCACCCGATCAACTGCGTGGACTGGAACCAGGCCATCGCGTATTGCGCATGGGCGGGCAAGCGGCTTCCGACGGAAGAGGAGTGGGAGTACGCGGCGCGCGGTACCGACGGGCGGGTCTTTCCCTGGGGCAACGAAGCTGCCGGGAGCCAGCTCTGTTGGCACAATTGGGGGTACGACGGGCCCCCCGGTACGGGCGGCACTTGTCCCGTGGGAACAACTCCCGACGGGAGCAGTCCGTTTGGGCTTGAGGACATGGCGGGCAACGTTTGGGAGTGGACCGCGAGCGGCTACTCGGAAGACTACAGCCAAGGTCGTACCAACGATAAGCGCGTCGTTCGTGGCGGCTGCTGGAGCGATCGCCTCGGTCCCAGCGTGCGCGCCACAGCCCGCGGCAAGGTTGGCCCGACGATTCGCGGTGCCGAACTCGGGTTTCGCTGCGTTGGTGCATGACTCAATTTCTGGAGATTCGGATCCCAGGTCTGGTTTCAGGATCAGTCCACGCGATGGCGCTCGGGCATTCCCGGTGTTGCCATTCTGTTCAGCAAGCGATGCAAATTGGCGTTCTCATTCAACGCGGCTTGTCGTCGGAGATTGGCCACTACGGGTGCATTCCGGTCGACTGGCGAACGTACACGACAGCTTTTCGTTCGAGAGTTTCCTTGGGCAATTCACGGAGCGTCATGTGGTTCCTCGCTGTTCTCTTCCACGCAAACGGCCCAAAGCAGCAGTTCCCCCAGCAGTGCGACGACCTCTGCTCGATTGCGAAGTGATATAGTTCCCTTCGGCGCAAACGCATTCAACAGCTGGCGCGGCAGTGGCTTGCTCGTAACCTGCGGGAACTGCGATGGGATAACCCCAAGTGGCGAGGCCTTGTGAGAGATTGGGCTCGGCATTCTCGCCGGTGCCTTCGAGTGAGCCAGGGCCTTTCGGTAACTTCAGCCGCGATGGCGACACACCAGACTTGTCCGCTTCCTGAGCCCGCGCAGAGAAGACCGGCGCAATTACGGCACCAAGACACAAAGCGACAGCGAGTGACTTCCGATGCAGCATAGATCCCACCACACAGTAGGCGGTGTCCCATTGAGCGGCAGGGCACACCAGCTGAGCCTAGAGCAACAATGCGTTCCATACGCGTTTGCAAATGAGCCACAAATCTACTCTATTTAATGCCTTCAACATACTAATATCGTTCGTACAATTGCATACCTTGCATAAACCATGCTTTATGCATACCATTGGGCCGATGCTCAAGGGTCAGGACTTGCTCGTGGCGATGAAACTGGCGGCAAATGTCGGCGCGCCTTGGACGTTTGCAACCCTCGGCGGAGCCCTGGGCATGAGCCCTTCCGAAGCGCGATACGCGTTGCAGCGGGCAGCGAAGTCCGAACTCGTATCCATACGCACACGCAGCAGCATCCTGCCATCGCTACTCGAATTCCTTATTCATGGAGTCCGCTACGCGTTTCCTGCGGAACATGGACATCGTGTGAGAGGCGTGCCGACTGCAGATTCTGCTGTCCCACTTTCCGAGCATCTTGCGGCGAATCTAGACGGACAAATGGTGTGGCGCTATGCCGAAGGAACTACTCGAGGTGAATCAGTCTCACCCATCTACGAATCTGTTCCAGTCGCAGCCATGCAGGATCAGAAGCTCTATCGGCTGTTGGCTCTGCTCGACGGGATCCGCGTTGGAGGTCCGCGTGTGCGCGCTTTGGCTCAGGATCTTCTCGCGAAGGAACTGCGCTAGTGGAAGCGGAGGAAATGCTGCATCGAGTCGTCACCCAACTCCGTCAAGTGCCTTGGCGTACTGTCTTTGTCGGTGGCTCGGTAACGCATCGCCTAATCACTGATCCGGGAGCTCCGCGGCCGCCGGCTACCACAGATGTGGACGTGGTCATCGATATCGCGAGCCGAGCTGTCTACTCGGTCGAGTTGCGCGCGTTTCTGCGCCAAATTGGCGGCAAGGAAGACTCCAGGGAAGGCGCTCCGCTCTGCCGGTGGATCCTCGATTCCGTGACCTGTGACATCATGCCAACCGATGCGACTGTCCTCGGGTTCTCGAATCCTTGGTACTCGGATGCCATCCAAACCGCGGTGGTCGCTCGGTCCCACGAACTGGAGTTCCGGCTCGTCAACGCGCCCCATTTCATTGCGACCAAGATTTCTGCATTTGCTTCGCGAGGAGGCCGAGACTTTCTGGGCAGCAAAGACATCGAGGACATCTTGGCCGTGGTCGACGGCCGCCCCGAATTGCTCGCCGAAATCCAGGATACAGGCAGTAGATTGCGCAGCTTCCTGTCAGACACGTTCAACGAGTGGCTCGAAGTAGACACCTTCAAGTATGCCGTCGAGGGCTACCTCAAAAGCGATCCGCCTCGAGTCGACCTGCTGTTCAAGCGCCTCCGCCAATTGACTCGAAAGTAGCCGCTGCCAAAGCGTCACCCGCTGCCACGCTGTCGTACGCGGGCAAGGTGGAGAGCCGCTGGTCCAAACAGTTCGTGGTACCCGTCTCACAATGGACGCCCCGCAGGCCGGCGCCTGACGGGCGCATCGTGGGCGCCGGAGAGACGCCATGGAGCACAGCCAGCAGCAACGAATGCAATTGAATAAGGCACGCAAAACACAGCCCATTTCCTTCTACACCATCACACCAAGCATGGATCCCCGGTGCCTGCGTATCCACCTTGACGCCTCAGGAACGCCTTCAATTAGACACAGCTATGGTCAAATAGGACAGGCAGTCTACCGCGCCGGACAGGCAAAAGGCCCATTGCCATAATCACGCTGGCGCTTTGCGCACCACTTGCAACGCGTCATGCGGGATCTCGTCAATCCAACCCGCTTTGGCGTCAGCAAATGCGTCGGCGTAAGGTACGTAGGGTTTGATATCAAGTATGGGCGTACCATCGATGAGGTCGATGCCCTGCACATGCAGGTTTGTGCCATCGATCCGCAGCAGTCTGACCGCGGAGAGTCCGATCGGATTGGGACGGTCTGGCGAACGGGTTGCGAACACACTGCGCCGCGTTCGCGGACCGCGCGGTGGATACACTAGAGCCGCCCAGTTGCCTCCCCGGTGCAAATAACTCAAGACCCAAACCCGTTCGAACCCCAGCAAATCGGCAATTGCCTCCGGCGGGATCCGCGCGGCATCGAGCTCGAGCACCGCCTCGTGATCCGAGTCGACGGCAGAGGCTTGCTGCGGGGTGCCAAACCGACGCTGATACGGCGAACGAACCCATCCGATGGGTTCGAAGCAAATGGGCCCGTTTGGCGGCTGATTCGGCGCAGGCTCCGACATTCGGTCGCTCTAGCGCGACTTCTGCAGCGAAGCACGCACTCAGTGCCACTTGGCGCATACCGCTGTAACTATCCGGCAGCGCCTTGCACCAGGCGGGGCCACACGAGACCGATGCCGTCTACGACGAACTGCGCCGCGACAGCCGCGAGAATCAGACCCATAATTCGCTCAAGCACATTCATGCCCGTGTGCCCCAATCGCTGCGCGAGCACCGAGGCTCCCCGCAGGATCCAATACGTAGCGAGCAGTGTCACTGCGATCGCCGTCAGGACTATCACGTATTGGTAGGGTCCATCGGCGCGAGAAATGAGCACCATGACCGTTGATGTTGCACCGGGCCCCGCGAGCATGGGTATTCCGAGTGGAAAGACTGAGACATCGGGCTTGTTCGCACCTTCGGCCTCTTCCTCGGGCGTAGTTCGCTGCCGCGAGCGCTGCGCACTGAGCATATCCACGGCAAGTAGAAACAGCAGGATCCCTCCTGCAATGCGAAACGCGCCGACTGAGACGCCAAGCATTCGAAATATCAGCGCTCCAGTCAACGCGAATACCGCCAGCGTGGCTCCAGCTACCACGCTTGCACGTCGCGCGGCACGGCGCTTCTCGTTTTCAGAATCTCCGGCGGTGATCGCCACGAAAAGCGGTACCGTCGCAAACGGGTCAACCACGACGAAAAGCGCCGTCAACGTCGAAAGTGCAAAGCTGAGAGCGTCGGTCGCGTGTCCAGCCATGTTCAAGTCCCGAGCCTAGTCATTTGAGCGGGATCGGTAAAGCCTTCACCGGCGAGTAGTTGCTGGCCCACATCGCGCAACACGGGCCAACTGTCTGCGGGCAAAACTGCAGCCCAGACGCTCAAAGCGCACCACAGCGCCAGTTTGCCGCGTCGCCCTGACCATTCAGCAAGGGATTGGCAGCAACGCGGTAGCTCGTGCATGGGGAAGGCCAAAGACAGAACCCGTCGGGCATGCTTCGCAACTTGGAGCCTTTCACTGGGGCAAGTGTAGTGCAAGGTGCTGCTAGAAGCGCAGCGTCATTCGAGGAGCTGGCGCACAGGTGGTCGCGGGTGAGCGGTCATGCCACCGTCGATGCGCAACCGTCAAGGAGAATACTTACGTCGCCGGCCAGCTGAGCCGTTCTGTGATAGGTTGAAGCGTTCGGTCCGCTTCAGCACCGCCGGTTCACCGTGTATCAATTCAAGCGCGCAAATTCGGTTTTGTATGGAGCGTTTGTCGTGGTTCTGGCCGGCGTCTTCGCCGTCGTGCCCGCTCAGTCGCGCTCGTCGACATCGGGAGGGGATGCCGCAATTTGCGAGGCCCGAGTCAGTGCACTCGAGACTGAGGTTCGCGCCTTGCGCGAACGGCTGCACGACGTGACCGCGGCACAGGGCTGTGCATCGTCAAAGTCAAGTCAATCGGCCCATGCTGGTCTGCAAGGCAAGGCCGAGCGCTCGAGAGCGACCAAAACCAGTAAGCACGCCTGTGACCCAGCATTTTCCGTCGACGAGCAAGGCATCAAGTCCTTCAAGCCTGATTGCTTCAGTGAAGAGACGCCAGCAGCAGCATGCAAAGTCCCGTTCGAGTATGGCGCCGATGGCGTCAAGCTCTTTAAGCTGGCCTGCCTCGACTTCGCGTCAGCACCAGCGCCTTGCGACTTGCCCTATGCGTTCGACAGTAGTGGAGTGAAGACCTACAAGGCTGAGTGCCTCAAATAGGCAGAGCCCGGCGCACGTTCAACTGAACAGCGACGTGCTGAGGTATTTCTCCCCGCGGTCGGGTAAAATCATGACAACAGTGCCGCGCTCAATTTCACTGGCTACGACGCGTGCAGCCAACAGCGCCGCGCCACTGCTCATGCCAACGAAGAGGCCTTCGCGACGTGCGAGCTGCCGCGCTAGCTCCAACGCTTCTTCGCTTTCGATCATGATATGCCGATCGATTTGCTTCTCGTCATATATCGCCGGAACGATTGCCTCTTCCAGGTTCTTCAGGCCTTGAATGTAGTGACCCTTGACCGGATGCGCACTGACGATCTTGACGTTGGCGTGGCGCTCGCGGAGGGCGAGGCCGACACCCATCAACGTACCGCTCGTGCCCAAAGCCGACACGAAGAAGTCCACTTCGCCGCCCGCTTGCCGCAGGATCTCTTGGGCCGTCCCTTCGTAGTGAGCCAGTCGATTGTAGTGATTCGAGAATTGGTCGGGCATGAAGTAGCGCTCGGGGGACTCGTGCACGAGTTCACGTGCGCGCAAAATAGCGCCATCTGTCCCAAGTGCTGCGGGGGTGAGCGTCACCGCAGCGCCGAAAGCTTGTATCATCGAACGGCGCTCAATGCTGACGGCCTCACTCATCACGATCTCAACAGCATAGCCCTTCACCGCGCCGATCATGGCCAAACCAATTCCGGTGTTACCACTGGTTGGCTCAATGATCGTCTTGTCTGCAGTCAATGCGCCTTCGGCCTCGGCCTGCTCGATCATCTTGAGCGCGATTCGGTCCTTGATGCTGCCAGTCGGGTTGAAGCCCTCCAATTTCGCCAGCATCCGCACCTTGGGGTTGGGATTGAGTCGATGGATTTCAACCATTGGTGTCGCCCCAATCAAATCAAGAATGGAGCTCTGCGGTGCTGACGGAGCGATAGAAGTTCGCATGGGCGGCTGATCTCGGAACAGCCACGGTTCTACTGAATGAAGCATTCAGCACCAAAGCGAATTCGCGACCCCAGAGAGCAGGCCGATTGGCCTTGGCCCAAATCCGCCGATTCGATGGGTCACCCACCGGCTGGAGCGGGCTCAGCCACGGCCAGAATGCGCCCGAGGTCGCGCCGCCGCCAAAGCTTATAGATCGCCGGGTAGACGACAAGCTCCATAATGAACGAGGTAACGAGACCGCCAATCATCGGTGCGGCGATGCGTTTCATGACGTCGGCGCCCGCCGAGGTTGACCACATGATTGGCAACAGACCCATGAACGCCGCAGCTACGGTCATCATTTTCGGTCGCGCGCGCTTGACTGCACCGTGAATAATCGCCTCGTCAAGGTCGTGATCGCTTTGCAGCAAACCGCGCCGCTTGGCATCATCATACGAAAGGTCGAGGAACAACAGCATGAACACGCCGGTTTCGGCATCCAGGCCCAATAGCGCAATCATACCGACCCAAGCCGCAATCGATACGTTATAGCCGAGCAGGTAGAATAGCCAAATTGCGCCCACTGCCGAGAATGGCACGGCCAGCATCACAATCGCCGACTTGAAGACTGATTTCGTGTTCATGTAAAGGAGCACGAAGATCAGGGCAATCGTGATTGGGACCACTAGCTTCAAGGTCTCTGCCACGCGCTGCATGTTCTCGTATTGGCCGCTCCAATTGAGCGTGTAACCTTCCCTGAGTTTTACCTCGCGTTGGACAAGCGCCCGAGCTTCGTCGACGTACCCGCCAATGTCGCGCCCCGCAACGTCCACGTAGACATAGCCTGCAAGGAATCCGTTTTCGTCGCGAATCATCGAAGGGCCTTGGTTGAGCTTGACCGTTGCCACTTGTTCAAGCGTCACCGGGTAGCCCATCGGGGTCGTAACGAGGACTCGGCGCAGACGCTCGAGGTCGTCACGCAGTTCCCGCGGATAGCGCACGTTGATCGGGTAGCGTTGACGCCCCTCAATCGTTGTCGAGACGTTCTCGCCGCCAATGGCGGTCATGATCACGTCTTGAACCTGCCCAATGGTTAGACCGAAACGCGCCAGCTTGTCGCGTTGTGGTTCGATATCCACGAAGTAGCCACCAGCGGTTCGCTCCGCATACACGCTACGAGTCCCAGAAACATGGCGTAGAACGCCTTCGATGCGTTCACCAATGCGCTCGATTTCCTGGCTGTCGGCACCGAAGATCTTGATGCCAATTGGCGTTCTGACGCCGGTCGAAAGCATATCGATGCGCGCTTTGATCGGCATGGTCCAGGCGTTGGTAACGCCAGGAATTTGAAGCGACCGATCCATCTCGTCGACGAGTTCTTCCCACGAGATGTGGTCGGGCCAAATCGGCCGAACGACGGCCTTCGTCCACTCGGGCCAGCCGTCGTAGAAGCGCCCTTTGCTGCGCCATTGGTCCGCCGGCTTGAGCACCACTGTCGTCTCCATCATCGAGAACGGAGCTGGATCAGTCGAAGTGTCGGCACGCCCCGCTTTCCCAAAGACCCGCTCGACCTCAGGGATGGCCTTGAGGACACGATCCTGAGTCTGCAGCAGCTCCTCTGCCGCTGCAACCGAGATGCCGGGTAAGGTCGTAGGCATGTACAGCACCGTACCCTCGTTGAGCGGCGGCATGAATTCCCTGCCCAACTTGAAGTAGACCGGAATGCTTACTGCAACAATTGCAATGGCGCCGGCAATAATCGACTTCGGGAACCGCAATACGGCGCGACACACTGGTTCATACAGCTTGAAAATAGTTCGACTGATCGGGTGCTTTTCCTCGGCGTGGTAGGTACCTACGAGCGTCCGCGTAAAGATCTTGGCGAGCCATCTGGGTCGAAAGGTGTAAGGGTCAATCCGCGCGAATAACATGCGCATCGCTGGGTCAAGGGTGACCGCCAGCAAGGCAGCCAGAGCCATGGCGAGATTCTTGGAGAAGGCCAGCGGCTTGAAGAGCCGCCCCTCCTGATCGACGAGGGCAAATATCGGCACAAACGCCACAGCAATGACGAGTAAGGAAAAGAATACCGACGGGCCCACTTCCTTGAGCGCTTCCAGACGCACTTCGAAGAAATCGCCCTTCCTACCACTCTCTTGCCACAAGTGGATCTTGTTGTAGGCGTTTTCTACCTCGACAATCGCGCCATCAACCAAGACGCCAATCGAGATCGCGATCCCCGCCATCGACATGATGTTTACCGTCAGCCCCATGTAGTACATGGGAATGAATGCCAACAGGACCGAGATCGGAATCGTCAGAATTGGTACAATTGCCGAGGGAATGTGCCAAAGAAACAGCAGGATCACGAGCGAGACGATGATCATCTCGATCACGAGCTCGTGTTTGAGTGTGTGTATGGCACGTTCGATCAGGCCAGAGCGGTCATACGTGGGCACAATCTCGACCCCCTCGGGAAGCGATGGCTTTGCCTCCTCGAGCTTGGCCTTGACACGCTCGATGACGTTGAGCGCGTTCTCGCCGTGCCGCATAACAACGATGCCGCCCACCGCATCACCTTTGCCATCGAGATCAGAGATCCCGCGGCGCAACTCCGGCCCAAACTCGACGCGTGCCACATCGCGTAGCAGCACCGGGACGCCTGAGGCGCCCGTCTTGACCACGATCTGTTCGAGATTGGCGAGGCTTTTGACGTAGCCACGGCCACGCACCATGTACTCGGCGCCGCTCCACTCGAGCAAGCGGCCACCCACTTCATTGTTCGAGGTTCGAATCGCTTCGACCACTTTATCGAGCGGAATCGAGAGCGCGGCCAACTTGTTCGGGTCCACCGTGACTTGATACTGTTTGACGAAACCGCCGATCGAGGCCACTTCTGCCACCCCAGGCACTGATTGCACCGCAAAGCGCAGGCTCCAATCCTGGTAGGAGCGCAACTCGTCGGCGGTGTGGCTCTGCGTACGATCCACTAGTGCGTATTGGTACACCCACCCAACACCAGTCGCGTCGGGCCCAAGTTCAGTTCGAACGCCCTCGGGCAACCGCGACTGAATCTTCGACAGGTACTCGACAACCCGCGAGCGTGCCCAATATATGTCGGTACCGTCTTCGAAGACGACGTAAACGTAGCTGAAGCCAAAATCCGAGAATCCCCGAATCGCTCGGACTTTGGGCGCACCAAGCAAAGCCGTAACGATTGGATACGTCACTTGGTCTTCAATGACGTCCGGTGACCGGTCCCACTTGGAGTAGACGATGACCTGCGTGTCCGAGAGATCCGGCAACGCATCGAGCCGAATCGATTTCAGCGTGACGAAAGCGAAGACCGATATGATCGTCGCGGCTAAGATGACCAGGTAGCGGTTCCTGGCTGAAAATTCGATCAGCCGGGCAATCATGGGTGTGATCCGGGGCGATCAGGCGCCGGCGTGGCGGCGGATTCGCTCGACAATGCCGCGGTTGGTGGCATCAGCGCTGCGCGCAGTCGCGATTCGGAATCGATGAGGAAGTTGGCTTTGACCACGACCTTCTCGCCAGGCACGATGCCATTTACAATCTGAGCGCGACCATCGGCGCGGATCCCGACCTTCACCAAGCGAGGCACGAAATGCCCTTCTTCGGTGTTCACGAAGACGACCTGACGTACGCCGGTGTCGAGAATTGCCGAATCTGGAACGATTGCCCCACTGTCCGCTTCAACCGGAATTTCGACGTTGGCGTAGCTCTCGAGCCTGAGCTTCATGCCCGGGTTCGGCAGCACGAAGCGGACGCGCAGCGTTCGCGTTTCCGCATTGAGATAGGGGTAGATGTACTTGATGCGCGCGGGTACCATCGTGCCAGGGTCGTTGACGAAGGAGATCCGCCCTTCTTGGCCAACGTGAACACTTGCGGATTCACTCTCGTACACGTCGGCCTCAAGCCACACTTGCGACAGATCCGTGACCGTAAAAAGTTCCGTCCCCGGGTCAACTTGTTGGCCTTCGAAAACGTTTTTGCTCATGACTACGCCGCCGACGGGCGCTGAGAGAACGGTGGCCCGATTGGGGGTGCCGGTCTGTTCGAGCTCATCGACTTGCTTCTTTGGTACATCGAGTAGTTCCAGCCGCCGTCTTGCGGCTGACACCATGTCGTCGGCACCTTCACGCATGGCTGCCAAGTCCGACTTGACCAGGGCCCCGGCCCCCTTTTTTGCCTGCAGATATTCGTACTGCGCGCCCATCAGCTCTTGCGAGTAGATACTCAAGATCGGTCGTCCCTTAGCGACGGGTTCGCCGGTGAAGTTCACGTAGAGCTTCTCGACCCATCCCGAGGTTTTGGTGTGAACGTGGCGCACCCGCGTCTCATCTGCGCGCACCACACCAACGGCCCGGATCGAGCGGGCTATCTTGCCTTGTTCGGCGACCGCGGTTCGGACGCCTGCCAATCGCAGTCCGTCCGCGGAAACGTCAACCGGCGCCAAGCCTGAAACGCCTTCGGCCTGCGTGTTCTCAGCCGGTGCGGCTTGGGTCTTTGACTCAAGCGCCATGTTGCATTTGGGACAACGCCCAGGCTTGTCGGAAACTACCTCTGGATCCATCGGGCAGGTCCAAATTACTGAGCCCGCGCCTGCTTGGCCTGCGTGTGTGGACTCTTCGTGCTGATGTGATGTAGCCGTGGCCGCTGACTGACGTGAGCCCTTGGCCGCCGCCTTGCTATCGACAGGTACTAGCCGCATGCCGCAGATCGGACAATCACCGGGCTTGTCCGAAACGTACGTCGGGTGCATTGGGCAGTGGTAACGCGTGGCCTGCTCAGCTGACTTGGCGCATGCCCCGAGCATGGAAACTGGAACGGCAGTTGCCAGAACGAGCAGGAAGAACGCGCTCCCGATTGATTTCGTGAATGTATCCATAGCCAATGCTCAATCAACCGGTGTGAGGATCGCCTGAAGTTCGCTCCAAGTCGCTAAGAGGTCGGCTTCGCGTTTGGCTAGGCCGATCTGCGCATCGAGCCACAGGCGATAGTCCTCTACCACCGTCGAGAAATCGGCTCGCCCAAGGGTGTACGCGCTGCGCGCCGCCTGAAGTGCAAAGGTCGATTTGGGGATAATCTCCTCGCGATAGAGCGCGATTTGACCTTGGTCTCGTTTGAAGCGCCCCTTGAGCGCCGCAACCTCTTCGTGGATCTTCAAATTGGCGGCGCGGTAGTCAGCCTCGGCAGCTTCAGTGTCGTTTCGCGCCGCTCGCACCATGGGCTCCTGCTTGCTCGACCGCCATATCGGTAGCTCCATGCCAATGCGCAGCACAATCACTGGATCGCCACCTGTAGTGGCCCCGCCGGCAAAACCAACCAGAAAATTGGGACGAGTTTCGGCTTCGGCACTGTCACATCGACGCTGGGCCGCATGGATCACTGCCCGCTGTACCTGGAGTTCCGGAGCGTTTTCCAGGCGTTCGTTGCTCGTGCTGCCGATCTCGAGTGGCACCTCCGGCAGTGTGTCCAATCGCAACACAACCGCGTCTTGCGAGCGCGCCGCCAATCGATTCAGCCTAGCCACGAGGATTGCGCGGTTGACATGGATGTCGAGAAGCTGCTCCTTCAAACGACTGCGCTCGACGTCGGCCTTTGCCAGCGCCTCTTGGTCTGCACCACCGGTGACGTAGCGCGCCGACACCGCTCCCAGCATGACTGTGAACAGGTCGTCGGCGCTTTCGAGTGCCTGCTCCTCCTTGTCGAGCGCGTAGATCTGGGTGAACGTTTGGCGCACTTCAGCGGCAATTCGGCTGCGTGTCGCGCTCAACTCCACTCGGCGCGTGTCAGCTTCGGCTTGGGCCGCATCTCGCCTTGCCTGTCGCTTGCCAACGCCGGGAATGGGTTGCGAGATCTCGGCTTGAACCATGCTCATCGGAGCCATGGGTTGCCACGGCTTTCCGATACTTTGGTACATCACTCCAACCATCGGATCTGGCAAGGCGCCAGCGGGTGCAACCATTTCTCGTGCTGACGCTTGGCGTGCCCGCAACGACTCGAGGGAGGGAGATTTGGCGAGCGCGGCGCGCACATATTCGTCGAGGAGTTTGCGCGCCGACTCGCGAGAAGCGTCGAGGGTGACCGGTACGGGACCCGACTCTTGCGCTCCCGCCATGACCGGAAGGGCCGTGAGCAAACACGTCAAGATGAGCGTTACTGCGCTGGGCGTCATGGTTGTCACCGCCGAGCGGCTATTGAACGACGAGCTTGCTCTTGTACATGCCCATGCCACATTGGAAGGTCAGCGTTTTTGCCTCATCCGTCGGCACTTCGATGGCAACAAGTTGATTGAGGGGCAGATCTTTGGTGATTCCGAGCTCAGGAAATGCGACCGCGGTCGCGCAGGTCTGGTCGGTGGTGCGCTTGAACTGCAGGGTCGCCTTGACACCACGCTTCAGCTCAACCTGATTCGGTGCAAAGCCGTTCTCATTGACAACAACCGAAACGATTTGGGCGCCAGATGCCGACACCGTGACTGGGACAGCCTTGGCGTCGTCCGGCTGACTCGCAGCGGTTTTGCTGCAGCCAAATGTCGCGATCAGGGCGAGAATTGCCACGGCGATCAGATTACTCGAGTTCATTTTTTTCGCTTTCTGGGGCAACACGCCACCTGGGTCAGGGACTGAACTTCCTCGAACAGCGGATCTAGGCGCGAGTGGCCACGGCGTGACCAAGGGTGGGCAGATTTGGCACTTCCCGGGGGCTGGCGCCTGCGCTCAGGCGACGGTAGTTGGGCAAAATTGCAGGACAATCACCGATTGGGCGCGCCGTTCGGCAGCTTTTCGTAGAGCGATTTAGATGCCGCAACGAGTTCTGCGCAGGGCTGCTGATTGAGTGGTAGGAACGCTTGTTGGGTCGCCAAATCCGCGCAACGCCATTGGCTGTCCCACGGTTGAGCTTCGAGAGCAACGCCGTCCCGAATGAGTCCGTAGTTCTGCAACGGGCAGGGAAACACCAGCGTGCAGTTGGTCATGGGCAGAATTGCCGAAGGCCCGATGAAGGGCCCAAGGAGGCTGCGACCAAGTAGCTTTGACTTGGGGCCGGCGATGCCATAATTGTTGGATATTCCGTACAAGTCGAGCAGTGTCGGCAAGAAGTCCAAGTGCGTCGTGGGCTCGTTGGCATGGGTTCTCAGCCAATGCTCTTGCTCGAACGTCACTGCGCCGTTTGCAGTCACAACCCACGCTGGAACGTGGATCTGCTCGGCGTAGAGGTTCTGGCCGTGGTGAATGGCCTGGTGTTCGCCGAAGGCTTCACCGTGATCGCTGGTGAACAGGATGACGTAGGGTTCGGTTCCTACGGTTTGAACGAAAGCCCGCACGAGCTCGAGAACACTGCGATCTTGCGCCAAAATCGCATTTTTGTACGCGTTATGCAGCGCGTCGAGACCCGCCCAGGACACCGTGTGAGAATAGGGTCTGTACGGCGCCGTACTGTCATCGACGTGATAGGGGGCATGCGTGTCGGTCAGGTGCGCAAGCAGGAAGAGTGGCCGGGATTGAGTGGGCAGACGCCGCCGTGCAAACTCAGCCAACTTCGAATCGGCACCGCTCTCGACGAGCTCGGCAATCGATGCGACTTTTCGACCAAGCACGTCATCGAAGAACGCCACCGAATCGGCCATGCTGCGCGGGTCGGCACGCTCGAACGCGGCGGTGCCCTGCGCTGACCAATAAAGTGTACGCACTCGTTTGCCGTTCGAACTCGTGGCGCGTAAGTAGTCGAATATGAGCGGCGTTTGGGCGACGTCGAAACGCTTGCCGAGCGGCATGACCCCAGACAGTAGGGCGTTGACGGAAATGCTCGTGTAGCTCGCAAGGCTGTGCATCCGGCGAAACTCGATGCGCGACGGAACAGTGGCTCGCCATTCGGGGAGGAAACTCTCTAACGTCTGAACCGAGTAATCGCTGGCGCGGATGCTTTCGTTCAAGATGAAAAGCACGTTGGGCAGACGCGCAAACCGACTCTCAAGCACAGGCAAGCTGATCTGGACGTTTGCCGCGGCCTCCCGCTCGCGCAAAAACACGCGCAGCGACCAGAGCGAGCGCAGCTCTGGCGGCCCCCAGGGCTTCGACATCGTGCTCGCGACCAAGCCAATCGCGACAGTTGCAGCGCGCCAAAGCAGCCCATTTTTGGGTCGCGGCGCGCGAACGAGCAGGCAATACTCGATTGCTCCGACACCCAGGACAACCACCGCTACATGCGGCAGCGCTTTGGCGAGAACTGGAGCCACGTCGAGCCACATCGAGCGCGCACAAGCAATCGCGTCGTCTTCAACGAATGCGTGATAGTAGCGATAGTACTCAAGCTCGGTGACGAGCACACTTGCGGCAACCACCGAAACAATCGCTCTCAGCCAGGCGTTGCGAGCCGCAAGCCCCAGCACCATCCACGCACCAACACTGCTCGCCGCCGCCAACCAGGCCTTCCAATCGTGACCAAAGCGCGACGCACGCAGACAGATGTCGAGCACAGCAAACTGGCACGCAAATAGCGCGAGACCAAAGAAGGGCGGCCATGACCGTGCGAATCGCATCGAGCCAGGGCACTTCATCAAGGGTTTTGGCAAGATGCAAGGGGCAGGTCAACGCTTTGTGGCCGAAAACCTCGGACCGAGCTCCCGCGCGGTTTCCAGTGCCCAGCCATTGCTTAGTCGACCCTGCCGAGCAGTTCTGCGGCGACGATACAGCGCCATTCGGCTGCGCCGAATTCGGGATTGAGCCCGTCGCCGACCGCCAACTTGAAGCGCATAAGCGCGCCGCGTGCGTTCTTGCTTTCGAATCGCGCCGACAAAAGCGCCTCGAGCGCCGTCGTTGTCTTGCCCAAGAACGCATTGAAGGCCGTCGCGCCATAGATCTCGGGGCCCACTGCGACCGCGCTGCCATCGACCCCCAGAGCCAACCTTGGGCCCAGCGCAACGCCGTAGAGAAGTTCGCTCCCGTGAGGCCCGCCGGGGATCGGGCTGTCGTCTCGCGGACGCACGTGAACCCCGAGGTGGCCCGCATAATTGATGACGCTCGAATCACCTGCAAAAAGCAAACGAACCATCGCGCGATAGGTGCCGTCAGAAAAGTATCGAGCGCGCTCGCCCGAAGGCACGATGAGTTGGGCACCGAGACCAAGCCGAAACGGCGCCACGATGTCGCCGAGCCACCGAGCATCAAAACCAAAACGAAAATCCGTGACTTTGTCGGGAAATCTTCCGACGTCAACGGCAGGAGCCGCGTACTGATAGCCGTTGACCGTGCCGCTTTGGCCGGTTTGGTAGATGGGCGAATCGATGTTCAAGTATACGCGATAGCGATCGTAGAGCAGCGCCATGCCAATGTCAGTCGAAGCCTGGTTGCGTACGACGCTCAAAGGGCGGGTGCCGTCGGCGGTGGCGACTCGGTACGGGTTTCGTGCGTAGCCGGCGCTGAAGGAAACAGCCGCGCCGAGCTTGCCGGCAAGATTGAGGTCATCCATGACCATCCAAGCTGCGCCCGGAGCAGCCGAGTAATAGCGCTCGACCGAGAAGCCTTGCGCCAGTGTTTGCGCTTGAGCTTGACCCGACCAATTGCATGCTACTACGCCAATGGCCAAGCACAAACCGAGCACGCGCCCGCGGCCAGGCGAGTAGGCCTTAGAACTGCGCATGTGCCCTCCCACCGAAGATGTTGACGGGCCCGCGATCGGCATTGAATGCAGGGTTGTTCATCCGCTGATAGTCCACCGACAACCACACCGAGCTCATGAGGTTCATGCTGTAGAAGGCCTCGAAGACGGTTTCGGCCCCTCGGCGAAGCTTGCCATCACCGACGAAACCATCCACGCCGCCCATGGCCAGGTACCGCGCGTGCACCGCTGAAATCCAATTGGCGGCAAAGCCAACTCCCGCCAAATCACGGCGACGGTGCCACAGACTGCCTTTCGAAAGCAGCGCCAGTGCCACCGAACTGTCGGTAGGCGTGTAGGCATATACCTCGGATTGCCCATCGGAAACCATGCCGCGCAGCGACATACCAAAGTCGTCGGTGAAGTGCTGTTCGATGTTGACGCCAATACCATACCGATGATTCGGTTTGCGCGCCCAACACAGATCTGGTGCGGTCACGTTCTCGGAATCGTAATGGTACCCAGTGCACGTGCTCGCATTCTTTGTGGCCGGGTCAGCCTGATAGGCGGCAATGGCATCGCTAAACCGTCCGGTGATCTCGCGGTTGTGGTAACCGAGTAGCCGCACCGCACCCGCTAGCCCGAACAGTTCGTGCTGGTGTTCGAGCTCGATCTGATCACCAAAGAATTTGTGCAGCCGTAGCTCGACGGACAACTCATTTGGGTTCTGCGGCGGCGTAATTCGCCCAAGCCGCAGCGCCCAATCGCCGGAATAGATTTCCGCAACACCACCGAAGGAAAGGCCGCGTGCATCTGACCCAAAGTCATAGGCAGAGTAGGTCATGAAAGCCATGTTGAAGAACTGTTGCCGGGGATCACCCGAAAACGTGTTCTTGTCCATGAAATCTAGAATGCTGAAGCTGCCAACGCGCAAGACCAGTCGGCTACTATCGACCACCGATCCAAGCTGCATCGGATCCGATGACTTGGTGACCCGCTTGCCGCCGAGGTTGAACGTCTGTTGGACATAAGTCCGAGCGCGGTAGAGTTGGGGCATCATCGTGCCCCCCTTTTGCAGCTCGAAGTTCTGGATCGAACCACCAATCCCACGCAGTTGCGACAGTGGCCGCTCGGCGATCACCTCGGGTACGTAGTAGGCTTCGCCGCCCTTCCACAGCCGCACGCCGAGGTAGAGCGTGGCGCTACCGGTAAAGCTGTGCTCGAACCCTGGCACGAGCGACATGTGGCCGCCGTTGAGATTCGTGTAGGGGGCATGAAACGGCAACTTGAGGCTAGAGATCCAAGTAACTTGACCGTAAGCGTTCCAGCTCTCGTTTTCGATGTCATGCAGGCCCAGGGCCGATAGCACGTTCATCATGTCGAAGTCATCGTCTGCTCGTGGTGTTGGGCGAGCGACTTGGGCCGCGGTCGGGGCTGCCGCCAACAGGAGCCCGACGGTAATCAATCTGCAGATTCGGCGCATGAAAGGTTCGCTTTGTCGTAAGACGGTCGCAGCAGTAGCAGCTATTTCACGCCGCAGCCATGCGCTGAAGACTGGGAAGACTTCGGACTGATGCCTGGTCACATGAGGATCTTTTCACGCATTGCGAGAAATCGGGCTACAATTGCAAGTATGCCGACGGCGATGGCAAATCTGCTTGAACCACGCGGGAAATGTGCGCTCATCTGGCACAGCGAACGCATCAGTTATGGCCAACTGATTGAGCGAGCCAGCGAGCGCGCGGGTTACATGCCGAAAGCTGGGGCGCGGGTCGTGGTCTTTGGCGAGAACTACCCCGAGTGGGTGTATTGCGCCTACGCGGTTTGGCTCGCGCAGACACTGCTCGTTCCGGTAGATCATTTGTCGACCGCCGAAGAGCTCACCTACGTCATCAATGACTGCGAGCCTGAACTGCTCATTTGCTCCGAGCACACGCGCAAGACGGTCGAGCGTGCACTAATTTCCTCGCAGTACCAACCGCAAGTCCTCGTGTTCGAGAACCTTGAGCGGCAAGCCGTCAGCGCAACGACGACCGGTGAAGTAACACCAATTGTCGTGGATGAAGCGGCGCTGGCCGCCATTGTATACACCTCAGGCACGACCGGAACGCCCAAGGGCGTGATGCTGTCGTTTGGAAACCTCTTGGCGAATATTCGACCCGTGGTTAGCGCCGGCTACTTCACGCTCGACGCGCGCGCCTTGTTGTTATTGCCGCTGCATCACGTACTGCCCCTCACCGGCAGCCTGCTTGCGCCGCTATATGGCGGTTCAACGGTCGTATTTGCCAGCTCGATGGCGGGCCAAGAGCTGCTAGCGTTACTGCGCCGCCACCGCATCACGGTCATCGTCGGAGTGCCGCGGTTCTATGACCTTTTGCACCGTGCGCTGCGCGATAAAATCGCCAGAAATCCAGTGACAAGGCGGCTCTTTGCCTTGGCCCAGCGGATCGGTTCGCGAGCGTTCTCGAGAGTGGTTTTTTGGTCTGTGCATCGCAAATTCGGTGGGAAGCTGCGCTACCTGGTGTGCGGTGGGGCTGCTCTCAACCCCGCAACCACAGAGACCTTCGACACGCTTGGGTTTCTGATGTGTGAAGGCTTTGGGATGACCGAATGCGCGCCGATGATCACGTTCCCGCGACCCGAAGCAGTCCGGCTCGGTGCGACGGGTCAAGTGCTCGACGGCTGCGAGGTGCGCGTTGACGACAATGGCGAGATTCTCGCGCGTGGACCAAACGTCATGCTTGGCTACTGGGGGCGGCCCGAGGCCACCGCTGCGATGCTGCGCGATGGCTGGCTGCACACGGGCGATCTCGGGCGACTCGATGACCAGGGATATCTCTACGTCACCGGTCGGCTCAAGGAGATCCTCGTGCTACCGAATGGCAAAAAGGTGGATCCAGCGGGTGCAGAAAACGCCCTCTTGCAATCCCCTGCGATCCGCGAAGTCGGCGTGACCTTGGACGGTGAGACCTTACATGCCTTGGTCGTGCCTAACTGGGTGTCTTTTCCCACAACAGCGCTCGTCGAGGCCGAGGCCTGGTTACGTCGGGAGGTCATCGATCCATACAATGTCACGGTGTCGCCCTACCGCCGCGTGCAGCGGGTCACACTTGTGAATCAAGAATTGCCCCGAACGCGCCTCGGAAAGCTGCGACGCCATTTGCTCGGATCGATAGCGGAGGATGTCGCAGCGGCGGCGGCGACACGAAGTCACCTCGCTCCCGCCACCGATGTCACGCTGTCACGGCTGGTCGCCTTTCTGGAACGGTTGTGCGAAAAGCCGGTCTCGGCTTCGAGTCGTTTGCAGGCCGATCTAGGTCTCGACTCACTCGGACGAGTCGAGCTCGCCGCGTTTGTCGAACGCGTTTTTGGAATCACGATTGCCGAAGCCGAGCTGCCCGAGTTCGACACTGTCGACGCGTTGGCGCGTGTCGTTGCCCAGACGTCCAAGGGCCCGGTTTCCGAGGAGTCGCTGCCGGAATTTTCATGGCACGAACTACTTTACCCGAAGTCGGCTCCAACCCTGCCTTCGAGCAGCCTGTATCACCGTGCGCTCGTGTACCTGTCGCGCTGGGCCATTCGAATCCTATTTCGCATCCGCGCGAGCGGTCAAGAGCGCTTGCCCTTGGGACCCTTCATTCTCGCATCCAACCACCAAAGTTATTTGGATGGCGTCTTCGTTGCGGCGTTCTTGTTGCCCGAGGTTGTCTTGGCAACCATGTTCTACGCCAAAGCCGATCACGTGCGGCAGGCCTGGCTCAAAGCACTCGCCCAGCGCTGCAACACGATCATCATGGATCCGAAACAGGGCTTTCTCGGCTCGCTGCAACAATTGGCAGCAGGACTGATGCGTGGCAACAACTTGATAATCTTCCCCGAGGGCACGCGTTCGCACACGGGCGAACTTGGGTCATTCAAGGACAGCTATGCCGTGTTGGCACAAGAGCTACACATCCCGGTGGTACCAGTCGTCATCGACGGTGCTTACGCCGTATTGGCGCGCGGAAGGCGTATTCCACGTCTGTATCGGCCAATTACGATCACGTACTTGGAACCACTGCGCTCGTTTGAGCGCGAGACGCCAGCAGAATTCAACCAGCGGGTGCGCGAGCGGATCTTGGCTGGGCTTGCCCGCTAAGCCGCCCCGCACGCGAGTTATTCGCCCGCGTTCGAAATCCCGAGCCGTGCCTGGACTTGCTCAAGGGCGTGCAGCCGCTTGGGGCGCGCTAGAATCACGGGGGATTCGGCGAGCTCATCCAAGGTGACCTTGGCGGCAGCGCCGTGCTTGCGCAACTTCGCCCATTCACCCAAGGATCCGATGGCCAAAGCAGCGCGCTGGTCGTCCTTGTCGAGTGCGACTTTTTTGAGCAGCAATGCCACCACGCGACGCACGGGCTCGAGCGCTCGCGTGTCCGCGTTCTCGGTGCCAGCCAGTATTTCTTCGGGGATCATGCGCGAGATAATGTGCTCGGCATCGGCCTTGGCGGCGCGCGACACGATCCGAGCGACCTCGTGCGCCTTAGCCTCGATGCTCGCCGAATCGTTCGGTACCTGCAGCAGCTCCACCAAAATGTCGTCGATGGTGCGGCTTGGTTTGGGTGTAGTCGGCGCAGCAACGGGTTCTGGCGTGGGCGCGGTGGCGGTGGCCTTGGGCTTCGGCGCAACGGGTTCCGGCACGGGCTGGATCGGCTTAGCTGTAGGCGTTGGCGCGACGACGTGAACGGGCTTTGGTGTCGGCGCGGGCGTACGCACGACCGGCGCCTGTGTGACTTTAGGGAGCGCGGGATGCGCCGTGACCGGTGGTGGCGCGGGATGCGCCGTGACCGGTGGTGGTGGCGCTGGTGGCGCCGGTGGCGGCGGTGCCGGTGGTGACGCAACGGCGGGAGGTTCGGCTGGGGGGGCCACCGAAGCCGAAGCCTTCGCAGCACCCTTGGATCGCGGCTTCTTCGTGGCCGGCGCAATGGACGGCGCTGGCGCTAGCGCTAGAGATGCCGCTGGATTGTCGGTCGTGCGCGTGGCTGTGCTTCGATTCAATGCCCACACGGTTCCAGCTGCCGCAATCAGACCGCCCGCTGCCGTGACGATGACCCAAACTGGGAGTTTGCGCGTTGGGATCCGCACTGAATCGACGTCGCCGTCGTCTAGGTCGGGTTGCCGAGCCGCGGTTGCTCCGGCAACGGCGCTTGCAGCCGCTCTAGAAACGTCGCCCGCAGCAGGCGAATTCGTTGCGACGCCCTGTTCCAAAGCCTGCTGTGCGATAACCCCAAGCCCGGGCGTAGTCTTGCCTGCGGGCGTGGTCACCTGAGTGTCAGAACCGCCCGCATGCGGATCGGACTTCGAAGGCCGCAGCGACAAGAACCGCGCCGGGCGCCGTGATGGCACGGGGATGGGGCCATGGCTGGTGATCGACGGGCGCTCGGTGATCTTGGACTTCCGCGGGGTCGAGGAGTTTGACGCCGCTTGCCGTGCCAGCACCGGACGCGGTGGCACGTTGATACTTCCCGAGGGATCGACGGCATCGACCAGGACCGTGACCGCGCCTTCCAAAACAGCACGATCGTCACGAGGCGCTTGAACTTCGGCAGGCAAGGGGTCGGTGCCGCGTTGGGCAGGTAGCCCTGCAGGCGCCGGCATCATTAAAGTGCGCTGCGAGGTGTACTTGGGCCCGGGTTTGAGCGCCGTCGGTTCGAGCTCTTCCCAATCCTCATCGAAACCAGCATTCGACTCGCCTACCGCAAGGACCTGGTTCTTCTCGAGCTGCTTGGTAGCTTCGTCTTGCGCAGGATCGGCATCCAATAGCGGCGCGGGCTGAAGCGTAGGCGGGTCGGGGCTTTTGGCGTTGGCAAGCGACTCGGGAAGGACCGACGGGTACACCGAGGGCACCGTGGCCAAGTGCCCGCGTGCTTCTTGCAGGCGGCGCGTAGCGTCGATCTTGTCGGTGAGCGCGCGCAAGTAATTGCGCGTGTCGGGCTTGAGCGGTCGATCGAGATCGAGCAGCAGATTGCTGACGGCCGCGTTGACGGTATCGAGGTAGGCGAGGTTGTCCGCGGCCGAAGCCAAAGCCACAGCCATTTGACTCGCCAAGCCATCACTCAAGAACGGAATGCGCCGCGACCCCTCCATGAGGAACTCGGCCACACGTGCATCGAAGGGCACCGAAGCCAACCGCCGCGATTCCTGTTTGAACGCGAGGACTTCGGCCATGTAGCGACCGCGTTGGTTCGATGAGTTAAGCTCGTCCAAAATGACGAGTAGCGCGCGAACTTCGAGGGTTCGGTTGACTAGATTGTCGATCGCACCGTTGAACCGCGTCCGACTGACAACGGCGTCAAACTGTTGGCGCTTGTAGCCCCACTTCTTCTTCTCGCTGTCACCTGCCGACCCGCTCGGGTCAGCAGGCAAACCGTGCTCTGTCATTGGGCCATGCCTGAGCCGTCAGTCAGATCGATCAGCGCTGCGGTTGCAGCCGAGCGTACCGCCTCAGGAACCGACAGCGAGTTCGAGAGACTGAGCAGGTTATCGCCGGCTTCAGTGCTCGCCCCACCAGCCGACAGCGCCAAGCCGCGCAGTGCCTCGACGGCATAGAGCGCCGCTTCGAGCTCCTGGGTGCGTGCCGAATGGTAGAGCGCGTCACTCATGGCCTGCAACTGAGCCTCATCGGCATTCACCGCAAACGCTTGAATGCCCGCGCTGTCACCGCGCAGTGCGTGCTGCAGCACCTCTCTGGCTGAAATATCGCGCGAATCCGCGGGACTACCCTCTGCCACGACGCCAGAAACCAAGAGGCGGCCCATGTTCTCGAACACGGCCAGTAGCGGTCCGCGGACGCGCTCAGAAGCGCCACCGATGCGCTCAAGCCGCCCTACCTGCAGTTCGACATCGTGAACGAGTCGTTCGAGCTGGGCAATGGCACCGTTGATTTCAGAGGAATTCGAGCCGGCTTCCATTTCCTCGAGTGCGCGGTACTTGCGATTCAACGAATCGAGCGAGCGCGTTGCGTGGGCGACTGCGACCTGAGCCAATTGCAACGAGTCGAAGCAGCCCTCGAGCAATGCCCCACCGCGCTCAAAATTCTCGAGCCCAGCCTGGACCAAGGTGTCCATCGCCATACCGTCGTCGATATCACTCAGCGTAAACTCGCGTGGTTGCGGGATTAGACTCTCGGGGCGACGTCGCGGGGGCGAGCCAATTTGCCCTAGATTTACTGCGGGCCGCGGCGCAAAGGGCATCGAAAAATCGCCGCCCAGCTTGTTCATGCGGCTGCGAATGCGTGACTGGATCGCGTCGACGGAATACGTCAGCATTTGCTGAAGGATGTCCGCGGTTGGCTCCTCGAGGTTCGAGATCCCCGTTTGGATCTGCCTGAGTTCGGCGCCGTCAATCTCGAGGTCGTGCATGACTTCGCCGATCAGACGCGAACAGGTCAGCATGTATTCCGAGGTGCCGCCAAATGCCGGCTTTACGGCGTTTAGGGCTGAGAGCCCCGACGCCATGTGTTGCTCGGCATCGGCAACATGTCCCTTGGCCTGCCTTGCATGACCAATCCCTTCTTCCAACATCGACGCTCGGGCGGCGATGCCCACACTGCAGCGACGTGTGACATCCTCAAGTGTGGCAATTTTCGTGGTCTTGGTCGTACCGGCCATTTGTTCGCCTATCGAGTTCGCGACGGAGGCAGAATGTAACCAAAGCTGGCCAAGGATGCTGACGAATTCGCCGGCCCCCGCTTAGCTTCTCAACATTCCTGACTAGATCCTTGGGCAGCATACCGAACTGCCGGCTGAAATTGGCTGCATTCCAGGTTGATGTACCCGCCCAACTGCTTGATAGCGGTTTAGAACGGCCAAACGGACTTCTCTGTTTTGTAGCGTCGCGGCACATCGGCCCCTGAACTCCTCTGTAGGCGCGCGGAGGCCCACCGCCGTCGCTGCCCGAAAGGTGGTTCGCGGTAGCGACCGAGTTCGGGGTTTTGGAGCGGGCAAACCATGGCGTCGAGTCGCCGTCTGACACGACGCACGAAACCGAAATGCTAGAGTTGCTCGGACCAGCATCGTTTGTGCGTGTGCTGAACATCGCCAAACGACACTCGGACATGCTTACACCGAACCAACTGGCGCTCCGCGCTAGTCTTGACAGAGGCCCCAGTCGAGTGAACGCTCGGGTCGGTTGAATCGGTCATGTTGCCGCTCGTCCTGTCTCCAAACCGCGTCGTATCACCCGCCTATCTCGAGTGGTCGACTGCGCGCTCGTCTGGGCCCGGCGGGCAAAACGTCAACAAGGTCGAATCAAAGGTGCGCCTGCGCTTCGATTTTGAGCGCTGCGAAACGCTGCCGGATGACGTGAAGGCGCGATTGCGAGCGCGATATGCGCGCCGGCTCGATGCAGCTGGTTGGCTCGTTATCACCAGTCAGGTGACGCGCGACCAGCCCCGAAACTTAGCGGATGCCCGCGAACGGCTAAAACTGTTGTTGCAAGATGCACTGGTGAAGCCGCGCGCACGCAAGAAGACCAAACCGTCAAGGGCCGCCGTAGAGCGACGCTTGACGAACAAGCGCCTGGTCTCGACGCGCAAGCAGGGGCGCCGGGTCAGCAGCACTGATTAGCCGAAGCCCAAATTCGCGACGATCGCCTGAAACGCCGCTGCCAAGGATTCTCCGGCAACGGCCCCCGAGGCAATGGGAATGAGGTACCGCGATGCGCTCGAATCGTGGGTGCGTTGCCAGATTGCGGCAATGCCCGCGCCCAAAAAGAAAGCAAGGCTGTTGGCAAATGGCACCACGAAGGCCAACCCGAGGCCCATAGCCGAAGGCATGAAGCGGCGCGCCTTCACGGGCAACCACGTTTCGAGCAAGGGCAGCGCAATTCCGATAAGACAGCCCACGAACATCGCCAAGCGCGCACTCGCAGGGATGGTGTGAATGCCGCGGCTCAGCGCAGTCGCCACAGCCGCCCACATGGTTGTTGCCGGTGAATTGAAGGCTTCGAGTGCTGCCCGATTGGGAACCATCAGGTACCAAGCAGGCACGACCGAAACCACGCCGAACAAAACACCCGCGGATTGAGCCAGGAATTGCTTACGTGGGTTGGCTCCCAGAAGGTAGCCACTTTTGAGATCCGTGAGCAGATCCGCGGCCGAGCCCGCCGCTCCAGCGGTAACGCCCGCCGTCATCAAGTTGGTCGATAGGTGGGCGGGCGCGAGCACTGCGTAGATGAGCTGGGTCAGCTTGCCCATGGCCCCAATCGGGGTCGTGTCCGTCTCACCTGTGGCCCGACAGGCGACGACCGCAATGACCAGCGACAGCAGCACCGACACGAGGCCGAGCCAGGGTGCAATGCCAAACGCCAGCCACGACAACAGCACCAAACCAAGCGCCACTGGTACGCCACCTAACAGCATCCACGCGAGCGGCACCTCGAGGTGCCCCACCGGATCCACATCGGCGGTTGCACCGGCTCGGCGCCGGATAAATTGGAACACCGCGCGGGCAATCGTACGCCACCCAAGTGCAAACGAAGTTAGCCCTGAGCTCACCATCAAGGCCGTGCCCAACCACAGGCTCCAGCGCGTGACCTTCACCAGCCCAACCCCACCGTCTTGACGCAGAAGCACTTCCATTTGCCCAAAGAAGTGCTTGGGCGTTTCCACCCAGTCACCAAGGCTTAGCACCTGCGGCGCGAGCACCAGGTAGTTGATAAGTGACCCAAGCAGCATCGAAAGCGAGACGCGCAACCCCACGATCATGCCTGCAGCAACCAAGAGCAGGCTCGGTTCGAAGGCCATGCCCAGCACGCTGCCGGTGAATCGCACGCCTTTTGCAGCAAATAGCCCACAGCTGAGCGGGATCTCCTGCACGATTACCCCGAGTGCACGCAGCACCCCGACGAGTGCCCCCGCACCGAGTGCGACTAACAGTGCGCGCGCCTTCTTCACCGATTCTTGGCCTGCGGCATACAGGCTGCGTAGCGTCTCGGCGGCCGCAATCCCCGAGGGGAAGGCGAGCTGTTCGACATTTATCATTTGCCGCTTCATTGGCACAGCTAAGAGCACACCGAGCAGCGCCACCAACAGCACCCAAACCGCTACCGGAAACCAACCAAGCCGCTGCGCATCGTCACCAAGCAGAAGCGAGGCGCCCACCGCGGTGGCGAGCGTTCCACCCGTCGAGGAGCCTGCCGCGGACGCTGTTGACTGCATGCAGTTGTTCTCGAGCAACGTCATGTTGGAGCGCGAGAGCCGAAGCGACGCGAACAATTTCCAAATCGCGTGCGATATGACACATGCAGTAATCGCCACACCAAACGACCAACCGAGTTTGAGCGTCGTGTAAAGATTGCTGACACTCATCAGCATCCCGAGCAGTCCACCAGTTATCACGGCACGCCAAGTAAGCTGGGGTTGGTTGTCCCCCCGGTAGTAGTGATGCAACCAAGCAGCGTCGCGCTCGGACGGCGGCAGCGCGCTTAGATCAAGCATGGGATTCGGCGGGGTGGTCAGCACAGTGGTAGCCGAGGCTAGCACGCGAGTTGCCCCGAACGCCCGGATGGTCCCCCGTGGCCCGATCGTAGCTAACCTGCTTGAATAACAAATGAATTCCCTGCGCTAGCTCGGACCGAGCGCTCTGCGCGCGGACATTTGAGCCCTTCAGTGAAGCGCCCGATCCGCCGTAGGTCCATCGAATGACTGAGCAACGAAATGTCCTTGTGTTGGGCGCATTCTCCAGCCCCGAACGCAATCGAATCGCACGCATTGGCCAAGAGTCTGCGTTCGAGGTGCATTTCGAGAACGAGCCGCACGCTGCCACCGACTGGCTCGACCAGCACGAGACTCAAGCATTGTTGCTCGATAGTGAATCGATGTACATCGAGCGCTTTGCGCTTGAGCGGCGAGCAGAGTCACGTCACGCCACGCTGCCGCTATTGTCTCTCGCCAAAGCCATCACCGATCTCTGTTTCGTCGAAGCCTTTTCGTGGGGAGCCGACGACGTGGTGTCACGCGGCGACGAGGCGCCCTTGCGCTCAAGATTGCGGCAACTGCCCAAAGAACCCATGGTCTTGCCAGAGAGTGCACGCGGACAAGTGCTGGTCGCTGAACCCGATCGCAATCGTCGAATCTTGATCGGTCGCGTGCTCAGGAACGCGGGCTACTCGGTGACCTTCGCGGCCGAGCGAGACGACCTATTCAACTACGCAGCGACGAAGTCATTGGACGTCATCGTAGCGAGCACGGCTTTGACCGAGGCGCCACGTGAACTTGTAGAGGACGCCCGCAAGGCCGGAAGTCAGGCGCTATTCGTCGTAACCTGCCCGCCACGCGACCTCAAAAAGTACCGGAGCGAACTCGACGAACTTGGCGGTGTGACCACCACCGACGCCTACGCGCCTGCCGAAAACGTGTTGTTTGTCTCGAACGAACTTGGCCGACCACGAGGCATCGATCAACGCGCCTCGGCACGCATGCTCTACGGCACCGCAGTCGGCTTTCGCGGCGTTGGACGCGAGGCGGACGACTACGGCTTTACCTACAACATCAGTGAGGGCGGGCTCTACGTGCGCACACTTGCGCCACCGGACGATGACATGGTCTGGCTCGAGCTTTGCCCACCGCGCGACGATAGGCGGGTACGCTTGGTAGGCAGGGTCGCGTGGCGACGTTCGCTCGCCAACGGCCAATACGCTACGGTACCGCCGGGCTTCGGTCTCGAGATTGTCGACGGCGCGCGCATGGACATCGCCGCCTGGCGCACAGGTTGCCAAGCATTCCAACGCGTCGTGGCATAGCTGGATCAGGCTCGGCCATCCGATTGGTGGTCGCCGCGACTTCCCTCGCTGGGAAGACTGCGTTATCTGACTCGGGCGCCCGCTGCCCCTATGGCGTTGGACCCCCGCTCAACATGAAAATCTACACGAAAACCGGCGACGCCGGCGTAACCAGCCTGTATGGCGGCACGAAAGTCGACAAGGACGATTTGCGCGTCGATGCCTACGGGACCGTCGATGAGCTCAATGCGGCAGTCGGAGTTGCGCGTGCCTTGGGTTTGTGCGACGCGGCAGACGAACTTTGCTCGACGATTCAAACTGCGCTCTTCGTTGCCGGAGCTGAACTGGCGTGCCTGCCGGAAAACCACCGCAAGCTGAAGCTCACGACGATCAACGCCGATGACGTTCGCTTGCTCGAAGCGGCAATCGATCGTTTTACCGAAGAATTGCCAACCTTGACCCAGTTCGTGCTTCCCGGTGGGACAAAAGGTGCAGCCGGGTTGCATCAAGCCCGCACGATCTGCCGCCGCGCAGAGCGCCAGGTCGTGGCATTGAAGAAGCACAGCGAACTATCCGCAGAGCTCATCATCTACCTCAATCGACTAGGTGATCTGCTGTTCGTGATGGCACGACTCGAAAACCATCGCGCGCAGGTCCCCGATGTTCCTTGGAATCCGCGCTAGGTGCAACGCCTTTGGCGACAAGCCAGCCACGAAACGTCAGCATTGTTTACGAAACCACACGGAAACTGAATCCATTTGAGACTCACGTCCTCGACTGAACAGTCATGCGCCACAACCCTGCCCAAGTGAAAGTTTTCGCAGAATCGCTACCGAACAGCTACAAAGCTGGGTTCGACTGGGCGGCCATTGCCGAGCAAGCGGCGCTTAGCCAACGACGCCAACCTGGTCACCCAGCTGTGGGGATTTGCTTTGCGGCTAGATTTCCGGGTCATGCCCTGTGCGTGATTGCCGACGACCGCCCCGGGCTGCTCGCAACAATCAGCGCGTCATTGATCAGTGAACGCCTGGATGTGATCGCGGCCGAAGCTTACACGCGTCGTGTGTCGGACACGTCCCGCGAAGCCGTCGACATATTCTGGGTACGCAGTGTCGACATTGGAGATCGGGAGCGCGCTCTATCCAATGAGCGGCTCACGCACCTCGAGTCAACTTTGGATCGACTGTTGAACGAGCACTATGATCCCAAGGACGCACGCATCCCGACCCAACCACCACCTTCCCGCACCGACGCAAGTGAGACGATCGTTCGCTTCATCGAAGACAAGAACGGCACCTTGACTACGCTGGAAGTCGAGACGAGCGATCGTACAGGCATGCTACTGGTCTTGTCGCGATCGCTGCACCAACAGCACGTGCAAATCGTGTCATCGACGGTGCGCACTGAGAAGAGTCGGGTCAAAGACCGCTTCGAACTCACCGAACTCGATGACTCGCCGATCGGCCCACAAAGACGGCTTCTGGTGCAAATGGCCGTGCTAGAAGCGATTCAGCAATCCTTTGGGCGCTAGTGCCCGGCAGCTGCTAGGGGTACGGTGTGGAGCACAGTTCCCTTGTCCAGCCCGATTTCTACGCCGCACGCGCCAACCAGCACCGCGCGGCGTTCCAGCGATACGAACGCCGATCGCGGCTGCTGTCGAATCTACGTGGGCTATCCTTCGCCGCTTGGGTCATCGGGTGGGGCTTTGGCTTCTTCGGCTCGGCAGGTGTCGCCGCAATCGCGATCGGCAGTCTAGCACTTGCCGGTTTCGTCGGTTTAGTCCTCTACCATCCGCGCATCATCGAAGCCGAAAGCATCGAAGCACGCTGGGTTGCAACCAACGAGGATGCTGCCAAGCGCGTCTCCGGCAACGCGTGGCACGAGCTGCCAACGACAGGAGAGTCGTTCCGTGATCCTACGCATGCCTACGCCGATGATCTCGATCTGTTCGGTAAAGGCTCATTGTTCCAGCGCCTCTGCGTCGGCAAGACCCACCTCGGCCAACGCCAACTTGCCCAATTCCTGCTGCAAGCTGCCACACCTGAGCAGATCCGTGGCCGACAGGCGGCAGTTCGAGCGTTGGCCCCAATGCTCGAATTACGGCAGGAACTCGAGGTTTTGGCTCGCGCCACCCAGCCACCACCAAAGTCCGGCGAAACCGCGACAAGAACCCAGGATCTCGAGCCACTATTTTCTTGGGGCGAATCCGCGCCAGCGCTCTTGAACCGAACCGGGCTGGTGCACGGAGCCCGGCTGCTGCCCGTTGCGACAACCCTGATTATTGCCCTTGGGTACCTGCACCTCATCCCAAGCTGGCTGGCCTTGGTACCGTTCTTGGCGCACGTCATTTTGCTCGTCGCGTCGCGCCAGGAAACAGCACCCATGGTCGCCATGCTTTCCACCACCGAGCAGAGCGTTCTCGGCGTCGAAGCGTTGTTTCTGCGGCTCGAGCAGCTTCCCGACGGCCCGCTGCGCCAGCTGCTCGAGGGGCGGCTGGTTACCGCAACCACGCGCCCAAGCGTTGCTTGCAAGTCGCTCAAGCGTATTGCCGGTTGGTTCGAGTTTCGCCATAACGGCCTCTTATATCCGTTTGTCAATCTGTACCTGCTGTGGGATGTCCAATGCGGGGTCGCCTTTGACCGCTGGCGCGAACAGCACGGTGCGCAACTCCGCGGCTGGTTTGACTTGCTCGGCGAGGTGGAAGCGCTGAGCAGCCTCGCGGGGCTTCACTTTGACGAACCTGACACGACTTTTGCGGAACTGGTCGAGGGCGATCGCGCCTACTTCGAGGCGCAGTCACTCGGTCATCCGTTGATCGAAGTTGGGCGGCGCGTCGCTAACGACGTAGCCACCCTTAGCCAAGGGCAGGGCCTTCTGGTCACGGGCTCAAACATGTCCGGTAAGAGCACATTTCTGCGCGCCATGGGCCTCGGAGCGGTGCTCGGGCTTGCCGGGGGACCAGTTTGCGCAACGCGGCTTCGGTTGACACAGCTAAGCGTCGCCACGAGCATGCGGATCTCTGATTCACTCTCGGCCGGAGTGAGTCACTTCTACGCGGAGCTACGCAAGCTGAAGCGCGTCGTCGACGCAGGTGCAAGCAATCGACCCTTGTTCTTTCTGCTCGATGAGATTCTCCACGGTACCAATTCACTCGAGCGGCGCATCGGTGCGCGCTTCATCTTGTCGCAGTTGCTGCGCACCAATGCACTTGGCGCGGTTTCGACGCACGATCTGGCGCTCTGCGAACTGTCTGGCGATTTAGCCGATCGATTGCGCCTGGTCCACTTCCGAGAAGATGCGCAAAATGGTCAGATGTCCTTCGATTACCTATTGCGCCAAGGCCCGGTCACCGAAGGCAACGCGCTACGCTTGATGCGCAGCCTGGGGCTCGACGTACCACTCGACGCTGACTGAAGCGGCGCCGGCGCAACTTGTCGCTCGCCACAAGCAACCTCGCAGCTACTGCGAAGGATAGCTGTCGATGTTGGTGTCCAGCCATGCCAAGCGCTGCTCGATCCAGCTGCGGAAATGGCTAACTTCTTCGGCGTAGCTCGCAACGGGGTAGAAGGTGTACGGTGCGTAGTATTGCGAAAAGTCCACCTTCTGGATCGGCCAAAGCGCAAAATTTCGCGCAATCGCGTCGGCGTTCAAGATTGCGGCATAGCCGTCGAGCCGCGCAGCTATCGCGGTGTTCGAGAAGATCCCCTGACGCAGTTCGCGCCAGCGTGGCCCCAGCGCCTGCCGCAATGAGGCATTCTGCGAAAGTTTGGTGATAAGCGGCGTACGGTTGTACACCCAGCCCGATGCCTGGTCGTTGGGTGCATTGGTCAAGGTCGGTTGGCCATAGCCCAGATCCATGTCCCATGGCACGACCCACACGCGAGCCCCTGCGTTGCGCACGAAGAATAGGCTTAGATTGTAGGCATCAATGTTCTTGGAAAATTCTTCGAGCAAGATCCAATCAACCAACGCAATCGGATCGAACAGGTTGAGTGTGTCGGCCGCATTGGTGCTCTTCAAGGCAGTGCCAAGTTGGTTGAGCCAAGTCTGCACGGCTTGGGTCTCAGTCGTGGTAATTACGCTCGAACTCGGATACACCACCTGCCATTTCGAACCTGACCCAAGCGTCAACTTCAACGCTCCATCATCGTCTTGCTTGACGACGAAGGTCGACCCGGTGCCGTCGTCTACCGGCAACACGATGCGGTCGTCGTCGCGCTTGACCTTTTCGAGCAGAACGTATAGCCCCGCATATTTGCCATTGGTCGTCAGTTCGCAGTAGCGCGCCTGGGCCGCCCAACGCGCCGAGTTCATATCGCGGAAAAGCCCAAACGACAGACGGTTGCGCATAAACGAGCGATCCGCCCAAGCGCCGTCCAAGATCCAATCGGCTTCGCCGCCCATGCCGAGCAGGTTTGCTGGATTGTCAACACTCTCGGCCGTGCGCAACTCGACACCGTAGTTCTTCTTGGGGAAGTTCGAGCTCGTCCGACCGCGAATATCAATCGCCGCATGATCCGAATACACCACCGCGCCAGCCGAATCCTTGACCTCAAAGGTGCAGAGCACCGGCGGTGTGTCGACAATCTGCTGGGTGCCGCAGTCCATCGCGATCTGACATAGGCCCTTTTCGGCCAAATCCACCTGATTGTCATTGCCAGCCGCGCCGGCCGCGGCCGTTGCGCCGCCCACTGCCGTGCCCTGCCCGCCATAGCCAATACCCGTGCCCGTACCACCGACGGCAAGTGTAACCCCGGTGTCACTACTACCGTTATCTGACGAACCACAGGCAACGTTTAGTGACGTCGCCATGCCGACCAAGCCAAGACCCAAGTGCCCCGAGTAGGACCGAAATTTCCTCACGAACATCCAGCGCAAGTTAGCACGCTCGGCCACTTGGAACCAAAGCCTCAGTCACGCAGTCACGTGCATTCAATGTGGTCGGATGTGGCAGGCGAGCTCTCAATTGCCTAGTTGGCTGCACGCTTACTAGTTCGTGTAGACCTTTGTACCAGTTGGTTGCGGTTGGGCGTCAACAGCTCGGCGATGACACGCCCCGTCGTCGTCTTACTTGCCACGAGATCCGCCGGCAGGCCTTCGGCTACGATGTTGCCACCCAGTTCGCCTGCCTCGGGTCCGAGTTCGACCACGTGATCGGCGCCGGCGATGACATGCGGGTGGTGCTCGATTACGACGAGAGTGTCGCCCCGATCCACAAGCCTTGAGAGCACCGCAATCAGGCGCTCGACGTCGCCCAAGTGCAGCCCGGTCGTGGGCTCATCGAGCACGTACAAGGTGTTTTCATGCCGTGCGCCTGCCGTCAATTCCACAGCCAATTTGAGCCGCTGCGCTTCACCGCCGCTCAACGTGTGCGAACCCTGCCCGAGGTGAATGTACCCAGCTCCGAGATCGACCAAGGTCCGCAGCGGCGCTCGGATTTTGGGGTGGTTCGCAAAGACTGCAGCCGCTTGCTCTGCGGTCAACTCTAGGACATCCGCAATGCTGAGGCCGGCGTAACGCACAAAAAGGGTGCGCGGTTCGAATCTGCTGCCACCACAAGCTGAACAAGTACTGATAACGTCAGGCAGAAAACTCATCGCCTCAGTGATAACGCCCTGGCCTTCGCAAGTGGTACAGCGCCCCCCCGAAGCCGTATTGAACGAAAACCGCGACGCCGCGAGGCCCTGCATCTTGGCTTCATTCGTCGCGGCAAACAATTTACGCATCAGATCCCAAATCCCAAGGAACGTCGCGGGAACGCTGCGCGGAGTGCGACCGATTGGCGATTGATCCACGGACAGCGCGCGCCGCAGCGGCTCAAAACCGCGCAAGCCTCGGTACGCCCCAGGTGATTCTCCGGCAATCCCGAGCGCGGCTTGCAGGGCTGGCAGCAACACCTGCCGCACCAAAGTACTCTTGCCCGAACCACTCACACCCGCCACAACAGTCATACGCCCAAGTGGAATGCGCAAAGTATCGCCCTTGAGATTGTGCTCACGCGCGCCCTCGAGCACTAGCGTCGGGTGCCGCTTGGGGAACAGCACGGGTTGCCGGATCTCGGGAACTTTGGCCAAGGCACGCCCAGTGGGCGATTGCTTCGATTCGATCACTTGCTGCGGCGTGCCGGCGGCTACAATCGTACCGCCATGGGTACCGCCCCCAGGACCAAGATCGATCAGGTGATCGGCGGCGCGGATCGTGTCTATGTCGTGTTCCACGAGAAGGACAGTAGAGCCGAGGTCCACGAGCTTCTTCAGATTGGTCAGCAGGCGCCGCGTGTCACGCGGGTGCAAGCCAATAGTGGGTTCATCGAGCACATAGAGGGCCCCGGTCAGCCCGGCACCCAATTGAGCTCCGAGGCGCAGGCGCTGCAACTCGCCGCCGGAAAGACTCGGCGCTGCCCGCTCGAGCGTAAGGTAGCCGAGCCCCACTTCAATCAAGAAATCCAAGCGTCGCGCGATCTCACTAACGACGGGTTGGGCAATCGCTCGCTCGCGCTTGGTGAACTCCAACCCTTGAACCAACTCTTTGGCCCGAGCGATACTCAGTGCCAAAATTTCCGGGTAACTGTGGCCCAGCACGCGCACGTTGCGCGCCACGGCCGAAAGCTTGGTGCCAGCACAATCACCACAGACAGCGACTTCTTCCTCGAATTTCCGGCCCCGACGCACCCGTTGCATGACTTGACCTGTGCCCTCACAGGTTGGGCAACGTCCCTGACGTGTGTTGAAGCTAAACCAACGCGGGTCTAGGGTGCCAACGCTCGTGCCACAGCTCGGGCAGGCGCTACGGGTGGAAAGCAATTCGCTTTGGCCATCGGCAAAACCGAGGCGCACCTCGCCATTGCCGAACCGCAACGCGAGCTTTAAGGTGTCCGGGTCTACCCCCGATTTTCCAATATTCTCTGCGATCACGAGCTCGATATCATGCTCCTTGCTGCGCAAGAGCTTCGGCGGCCGATCGGTTGAGACCAAAACGCCATCCACGTAGGCTTGCTCGATCCCAGCACGAGCAGCCTGGGCCAATAGATCGAGGTAGACACCCTTCCTTCCACGCACGGCCGGCGCGAAAAGCGAGAAGCGCTTCTTCTGGTCGACGAGCATTTGCTTCAAGGCATCGAACCCCAAGGCCAAGATCGGCTTACCGTGAGTGGGGCAATGCGGAATGCCTACCCGCGCAAACATCAGGCGCAAGTACTGAGCCACCTCGGTCACAGTGGCGACGGTTGAAGAACCACCTGCACGCGCAGTGCGTTGCTCGAGGGCAATCGTCGGCGGCACGCCGCGCACGGCATCGACGTTGGGCCGTGGCATGGTGGGCAGGAACTGACGTGCGTAGGGGGTCAACGTTTCGAAGAACCGCCGTTGCCCTTCGGCGAAGACCACGTCAAAGGCCAAGGTGCTCTTACCTGAACCGCTCGGGCCAGTCACAACCGTCAACTTTCCGTGCGGGATTTCGCAGCTGACCTCGCGCAAATTGTGTTCGCGGGCACGTTCGACCACGAGTGCCTGTACGCCGACCGTTTGGCGCGAGTTTTTGGCGCGCCGCTTTGCCAGAGCGGGCCGCTCGCGCAACGCAAGACCGGTCTTGGTGTCGAGCTTTTCGATGGCAGATACCGGCCCCGCACCAACGAGGGTGCCACCAGCCGTGCCCGCGCCGGGCCCGAGATCGATCACCCAATCTGCGGCGCGAACGATATCGAGATCGTGCTCGACGACGATAACCGAACCACCGAGCAGCACGAGACGTTCGAGGGCGTTTATCACCAGACCCACTTCGTCGACATGCAATCCTGCACTCGGCTCATCCAAAATGAATAGCGTGTTGGGTTTGGCCTCACCAAGTGCCCGCGCCAACTTCAAGCGCTGAGCTTCGCCACCGCTGAGGGTCGAGAGTGGTTGCCCGAGCCGGAGATAACCGAGCCCGAGGTTTCTGAGGGGCCCCAAGGCGCGAAACAGGCTCGCTTGATCGCTGAAGAGCTCAAGAGTTGCATCAATGGTCATCTCGAGCAGCTCATCGATCGAGACACCGCGGTGGCGCACCTCACACACCTCGGCACGGAACCGCTTGCCCCCACACTCGGGGCAGGAAAGCCGCACGTCGGCCAAGAACTGCATCTCGACGGTTTCGGCGCCCTCGCCAGCACAGGCCTCACAGCGCCCACCCGCCACGTTGAACGAGAAACTCGAGGCGGTAAGCTGCAATTGCTGCGCGAGCGGTTCGCTGGCAAACAGCTTACGGATCTGATCCCAGGCCTTGGTGTAGGTGGCGGCATTGCCACGTGAGGTGCGACCAAGCGGCGATTGGTCGACCACGACGACGCCACAGATCCCGTCCATACCGAGGATCCGCTTATGCTCGAGCGGCTGCTCTTCGTCGAGTTTTCCACAGTGACGGGCCACTGCGCGCGCTACGATGTCGACTACCAGGGTGCTCTTACCTGAGCCGCTTGGACCTGTGATGACCGCGAGCACGCCGAGCGGGATCTTGACCGAAACTTCTTTCAGGTTGTTGGCGCTGGCGCCCTCGACAGTAAGCCAACGCGACGCCTGGCGCTGAACGCGCTCGACTTTGCTCCCGGTTCCAAAGCTGCGCGCGGTTGCCCCATTGAGGCGCAGGACCTCCGCCGGTGTGCCATCGGCAACGATCCTGCCGCCCTTCTCACCAGCACCCGGGCCCAACTCGACGATGCGATCGGCTATGGCCATCACACGCGGATCGTGCTCGATGACAACAACCACGTTGTCGCGCTCGGCAAGTTCGCGCACCATGCTCAAGAGCGGCGGGATATCGCTTGGGTGGAGGCCTACGGTGGGTTCGTCGAGGACGAACAATGCGTGGCTCAGCGAAGTCCCTAGTGCCGCGGTCAGGGTGACGCGCTGGGCCTCACCGCCCGAGAGCGTGCGCGCTTGGCGGTCAAGCCGCAGGTACCCGAGGCCCACGCGATCCAAATACCGCAGACGCGTCAACAACTCACTTTTCGCGAGTTCGCCCTGGGCGGTATGGGTCTTGACCGATTCTACGACCCGATAGGCTTCGTGGATTTCGAGCGCCGCGAAATCCGCCAGCGACCGAGCGTCGATACGGTAGGCCAAGGCCTGTGCGTTCAGTCGCCGTCCCTGACACGACGCACAAACATCATAAGAACGATAGCGCGACAGCAACACACGCACGTGCATCTTGTAGGTGCGGGTTTCGAGCCAGCGGAACCAGCCCATCACGCCCGGAAACAAATCGTCTTCCCAACGCCCATCGCCCTCGAGCACGAGCCGTTGCTCGGCTTTCGTCAATTTCAAAAAGGGCCGATTCATATCGATCGCATGGCGCCGACAGAGTTTGCCGAGTTCGGCGCGCTCCCAAGTCGTCGAGTTGCCGCGCCACGGCCGAATCGCGCCTGCCTTCAGACTCAGCGTATGATCGGGGATAACCCGGCCAAGATCGATCCCGAGAGTACGGCCAAATCCCCGACACATGCCGCAAGCGCCGAGCGGCGACCCAACAGAAAAGGTGCCGAGCGGCGGCACGGCGAAGTGGTTGCCACACGTCGGGCACGTCAGTCCGCGCTCGATAGCTATCGTGTCAGTGCCAGCGATAACTTCGCAGGTACCTGCCCCTAGGGTCCACGCCTGCTCGATCGATGCCATTAGGCGGCTCTTGACCGGCTTTTCAGCTTTGAGCCGGTCGACAATAACGCGCAGCGCGTTGCCCGAGGTCAGTACCTCGCTTGGCGTGGTCTCGTCCAAGGTGCTCAATTTTCCGTTGTGCCAGATCCGCTGGTATCCCTGCCGCTGCAAGCGTTCTCGCACGTCGAGGTAGCCCTCGACGCTACGAACGCGTTCAGGATAGGTCACGAGGATCTGCGTCGGCGCACAGCGCTGAAGGACGCGGTCGGTCGCGGTCTTTGCGTCTAGCCATTCGGCGACGCTACCGTCTTTGTCGCAAATCGGTCGCGCTTCACGGTGGAAGAGCGCAGCCAGGTAGGGCTCGAGATCAGCCAAGGTCGAAACCGTCGAGCGCGAACTCTTCGGCGCGGCACGCCGATCCACCGCGACGCCCGCAGCCACTGGATCGAGTCGCTCCATCGGTGGACGCTCGAGCCGTTCGAGAAACTGCCGCGCGTAAGGACTAAAGCTCTCGATGAACCGACGTTGACCCTCGGAATACAGCGTATCGAGCGCCAAGCTGCTCTTGCCCGCACCGCTTGGGCCGGTCAAGACCGTCACGGTTCCGGGCCAAAGCTCGAGATCGACGCCGGCTAGATTGTGAGTTCTCGCACCCCGAAGAACGATCGCCTTCATCTGTGTCAAATCAGCACCTCGAGATGTACGCTGGCGCGGGGATCCTGAGGTCTGCGCCGATGAATCGCAAGCGTTGGACGGTCAGGTAGCGGCCACGAATCGACGAGTGACAAGGCCTGGGTTGGCTCGGCCCAGCGAGCGGACTTGCGCGGTCGGCCCGCCAACGTCATTCTGGCGCTGTTATGGCCACGCCAAAGAAGACCTCGAAGGATAGTAGCGATCGCGTAATCGCCCGCAATCGGCGCGCAAGCTACGACTACGAGATTGGCACGAGCTACGAGGCAGGACTTGTGCTGATTGGCAGTGAAGTGCGCGCCATGCGCGACCGTGCCGCGGATTTGAGCGACACTTGGGTCGATATCGACCTGCGCGGCGAGGCCTGGCTCAAAGGCATGCGCATCCCCGAGCTCGCACACGCCGCCTTTGCCCACCACGAGAAACGCCCGCGAAAGCTGCTTTTGCACGCCGAGCAAATCAAAACGCTGCGCACTAAAAAGGAAGCCGAGGGCATGACCATCGTTGCCACCCGGTGCTACTTTCGTGGCGGTCGGGTCAAGGTCGAGGTGGCTGTGGCCCGCGGCAAGAAGAGCCACGACAAGCGCCAGGCACTGCGTGAGCGCGAAACCGAACGTGAAGCGCGTGATGCCATCCGGAGGGCTCAGCGCTCGTGAACACTTCAGGCGATTCGAATCACCAGCTCGACACGCCCAAGGGAGTTGCCGAGGTAATTCTGACCAATGGACAGAATGTCACCCTGCATGCACCTTTCCCTTCCCCTCCGGGTTCGCCCTTGGAGGGCGTGTTGCAAGGCACCCAGTTCACGCTGCGGATCAAGGTCCATGGTTGTCGCCGCATTGCACTCTGCGTGCAATCCGACGCAACCGCACCGCCTGACTGTTTCGAGATAACTGGACGCTGGGTGAGTCTCTCGCGTGAAGCCAGGCAGGCTGTAATGGGGCCCAGAGCATCCATCTAGTTCCGGGCGCCAGCAGTCCGCCCCCCGGGCTTACACAAGCACCCGGTCGGTCGCCTGCCACTCGATTCTCCAAGTTTTTGACAAAGAACCCTTCGATTCCGCGGGGAAGGGCCAAAATAGCTCCTCAAAATAGACGTCGTAAGTAATTGAAATTGCTTACTTTTTCTTGTTGCCCCTAAGAAAATGCTCATTTTGGTTGAGTCGAGCATGATGTTTCGGGCATCACTCCTCTGTCCCGAGCTGACCAATGGCGGCTCGGTTCTCTCAGGAGGATCCCCTAAAATGACCATTCGTACCCTGATCGCCCTCGCCGCACTTCCCCTCACGCTCGCCGCTTGCGGTGGTTCGACGCCCGCGCCTGATGCACCGAAGACTGAAGCATCGGCAGCTCCGTCCGCCGACGCGGCGCCGGCCGCTGACGCCCCCGCTGCTGCGGACGGCGCCGACAAGAAGGAAGACAAGAAGGAAGAAGCAGCCAAGTAATCTAATCGCTCCGGCGATTCGATTCGTGAGCGGCTGGGACGGGAGTCAACTCCTGTTCCCGGCCGTTTTGTTATTTGCGGCGTGGCAAAGGCTGACGTTAGCTACACAGCCGACGCGTCACATCACGCAGTCGCTGGGGCAAGTCCGCACTTTCGATCACGTCACCGTGACTCATGACGATCCGACTGAAAGGTTGCGCGAGTACGGGTTCCAGTGACTCGGCAAAGGCCGCCTTGTCGGCGATGTAGTGCCGGTAGAGACGACTCGAATCGAAATGCCGGTAGGTGCCAAACAGGCGATAGATGAGGCCAGCGAGGAGCCCTTTCGGCTCGAGGATGTTGAACACCAGATCGGTGACGAGCAGCGTCGCACTCGGTTGGTGAAAGAACACTACTTCTTGCACCTTGGGCGCCCCATCAAGCGAAAATTGGCGCAGCTCAGCCGCATATGGCCACCTGGTGGCCCCAAGCTCGTTTGCGATGCCGAGCTGCGGCGCCTTCTTCCGAACTGCGGGTGACGCCCAGAGCTCGGCCTCAGGCCAGCGCAGCTTTGCCTGTGACGCAAACAGGTAGTGTAGACCACTCGGCGCGATGATGGCACGCACGTGGCCGAGAGCGTCAATCTGCTGGGCCGTAGCCTCGTCGATGGCCACCGGCGAATGTAGAACGACGCCGCCACCTTCAAGCTGCACGATCGCGCATCGCAGCGGTAGGGCCGCCCCTGGAACGGGCAGAGTTGCCTCGACTGCGTAAATGCTCGGGGCAATAAACCTCAGTGTCACGGTTGGCGATAGTATTGCGCCTACCTGCCTTTGTATACCCACGATCGCACGCAAGGTGGGCCAAAGTCGGGCAGGGCTGTTCCCCACCCGGTCGTATGGATCCCGCGAGATGTGAGGCACTGCGCGCGGCTGCCCGGTGGCTCTCCGAGGAAATGTGGAATTCTGGTTGCTCAAACACGCACTTCGACGGCGCGAGAATCAGAGCACCAGCGCCCATTTGTTCCGCGCTTCGGCTGAATTTCCGCCCATCGTGACCCGTATGAACAGTGAGTGACCCCTTACTGCAAGAGCAACGCGCCCTCCCGGGCTGAGCACCAGCGCCACGAACCAACGTCCTTGGATGAGCACACCTCCGAGACGCCGCTGCTACTTGACGACCCAACACGGGCCCTCGACATCACCCAGGATCCCACAACGCTCGGCACGTTACGCGAAGCGGTCCGCATCGTAGCGGCCGGAATCGCTTTGCTGTACTTCTTTTACACCATCTACAATTTCACGCGCTTCGACGCCCCGGGCGTGGCGCGCGTCATGGTCGTCGATCAGGTTGCTGTCGTGGTCGCCGGCCTCATCTACTGGTTGGTCCGCACCCGACGCGTTGCAGACAGTTGGATCCACCTCCTCAGCATGATCCTCGCGCTCTCGGTCATTGGTGACACGGCCTTCTCGGTAGTCGTCTACAGCGAACCAAGTGATCTGCAGTACGTGTTTGCCACCGTGGTCGTTAGTGGCGCCCTCGTGGTGTCTAAACGCTGGCTGGCCGCCGTGCTAGTTGGTGCGACCGCGCTGGCACTACCCGCCGCGCTCATGGTGAGTACGCGCGACGAAGTGGTCCACTTCGTGGTTTTTCACTCTGGAGCTTGCATTGTTGCCATCGTCATCTTCCTCGGGCGGGTGCGCAGCCAAGAAGCCCTGCTAAGGTTCCGCATTCGCGATGCACTGCGCACCCGTGAGCTCAAGGCCGCACTAGCGCGCGCCGAGCACGAATTCGAGGAGCACCAGCAGAGCGAGCGACAGAACCTGGCGTTGATGGATCAACTTCGACAAGCTCAAAAGCTCGAGGCCCTCGGCACCTTGGCGGGCGGGGTGGCGCACGACGTCAACAATGTCATTGGTGCCATCACCGCAATCGCTTCAACCTCAATTCAAGACCTTACCGTTGGCGCTCCGGCCCGGCAAGAATTGATTGAGATCCTCGTGGCCGCGCGGCGCGCCACGACACTGACTCGCAACCTGGTCCGGTTTGCTCGTCAAGACGCGGCCGGCAGCGGGCTATTTAGTCTCGATGGAATCGTGATGGAAGTGGAAGGCTTACTCAGGCGCACGTTGGCCAAGCACATCGACTTGAAGACGGATTGCGCCTGTCGGGGTTGGTCTGTCTCCGGAGACTCGGGGCTCATAAGTCACGTCATCATGAACCTCTGTCTCAACGCCGCAGACGCGATAGGCGAACGGGGCACGATATTGATTCAGACCCGGTGCGTCGACGTCGACAGCGCAGAAGCGCAAATGCTTCGGGTGACACCGGGTAGCTACGTCGAGCTGCGGGTACGCGACGACGGGCATGGCATGACAAAAGAGGTGCTTGACCGCGCCTTTGAGCCCTTCTTCTCGACCAAAGAGAACAAACGCCGCTCTGGCCTTGGCCTTCCCATGGTTTACGGCACCGTCCAGCAGCACCACGGGGGCCTCACGATTGACAGCCAACCTGGCGTAGGGACAACGGTGCGCATCCTACTGCCAGCGTTGGCCCGATCGGTGGCGCCAGTAGTCCAGGCCGCACCAAAACGGCCGCGCGTCGAGTCGCATCGCCCGCTCGCGCTATTCGTCGATGACGAGCCCCTGCTGCGCCGAGCCGGCAGGCGCATGCTCAGCCGCTTGGGCTATGAGGTGATACTTGCCAGTAACGGGCGCGATGCACTGGCTCGATTCGCGCAACACCGCGAGCGCATCGGTGTGGTCGTACTCGATGTTGCCATGCCGGTCATGAGCGGCGCAGAATGCTGCCATGAGCTGCGTCGACTCGATCCGGATGTGCCCGTGATTCTGGCATCCGGGTTCCCAAAGGGCCACGATCTGCAGCCACTGCTCAGTTTGCCCAATACGCGCTACGTCCGCAAACCCTACGAACTGGACGATCTTGCCGCCAACTTGGCTGAACTCACCGGCGAGGTGCGGGCCTCGGTGCGACCGTCGTCAAGAGCCGTCGCCAACGGCAATTGAGAGCTCACCCGACGTTCGAAGCGACGCTTTTCCACATACGCGACGGGGGTGACTCGGTAAGCGAATCACCCCCGCGTTTGGGCCGCGCAATGCCGCAATCCTAGCTTGGGTTGGTCGCGTACGTAATGTTCGCGCCCGACAACCAGGAGTCGCTCGTACTCGTGATGACGCGCACGCCGTCCCAGTCGCCAGCAGCTGGCGCCGTCGCCGCGGCGTCGCCATTCGAGTCACCAAGCTTGGTGTCGTCCTTATACGAAGTAAAGGTCGCTGTCGCGGCGCCGGCCAAGGTAGCCCCGGTGACTACCGTAATGTTCGAACCAATGCCCAGCTTGACTACGACACCGCTAGCCAGCGTGAGCGCAGCGGGTGAATTGACGTAGAATGAGGCCCCCGAATCTGCAAGCGCGTAGGCCACCTCGGTGTTGCTCCAAGTGACCGAGTTGTCGATATCCGTGGTGACCTCGATCGACTGGAACGTGTTGGTTTGCGTGACAACGGTCGGGTTGTGAAATACGTTCGTGGCATCGACAGCGGTCCCGCCGTCGATGTAGATGGGGTGAGTGTTGGCGTAGAATGTGTTGCCAGTAATTGTCGCCGTCGCGGGTGCATCGACCAAACTTGCGCTGAGCGCGGCACCGTTCGAAGAGAACGTTGAATGCTTCACGCTCTGGTTGGAGCCCTGCAGTACAATCCCAGCCTTTGAGTATCGCATCTCCACGTAGTCGAAGGTCGACGAGTTGCCCTCGACTATGATCGAGAGCCAATCACCGAGGTTCGGTTGAGAGGCAGCACCGTCAGCATTGGTATCGCCACAGGGCGTGTCATCCTTGACGCTGGTTAGCACAATATGTGACGCAGCCGAGCCAATGGCGTTTAGTTGCCCTGCCAATTGAATGTAGAGCATGGCGCCGGAGCCAAACTTGACGATAGTCCCTGGTTGAATCGTCAGTGTCGCAGTGACGTAGACGGTTTCCCCAGCTGCGATAACGTAAACGTTATTTGCCGTCCAAGTGGTCGCCGCAGTGATGTCCGTAACGTTGACGACGCTGCACGCTACCGCAGGCCCACCCGCTGTACCCGCAGTGCCCGGGGCACCAGCAACCGACGTGGTTCCGCCCGCCCCGGCAGTAGCCGTCGTGCCGCCCACGCCCGTCGAGCCAGCAACCGATGTTGCCCCGGCGACATTTGCCGAACCGGCGACATTTGCCGAACCGGCGACATTTGCCGAACCAGCGACATTTGCCGAACCAGCAGCACCGCCCATACCAACACTCGAGTTGCCCGCAGTGTTTGCGCTCCCAGCGGCAGTTGCTGAACTACCAGCAACCGAAGTTGTGCCGCCCTTGGCGCCGGTTCCACCGGTATTCTTGGCACCGCCCGTTGCAGCAGCATCGCCGCCACTATCACCACCGGCGCCATCACTCTTCGTGGTCTCAATGGTGCACGCGACCGGCAATAGCGCGAGAGATGCAAGGGTAAGTGCTATAATTGACTTCGTCTTCATTGGATGAGTCCCCTTTCGGACAGTCGGCAATAAGGCTTCTTGTCGAGCAGGCGAGCATACGCGAAATGCCCGGTAAATATTTCCCAGCCTTTTGGTTTTGTCGGCGCGGGAACGTCCGCCGCCGAATTTATCTGCGATTGTCTCGACAAAGTTGCCGATACACTTTCAAGCCGGTCAGCCAACGTGGGTCGATGCGGCGCGCAGCCTCGGCTTCAGTTCAGCTCCATTGTAACGCACCGGGTTGGTCGTAGGGGAGCCCCGCCAGAGAGGCCCTCGCGAGTGGCACCGCTGAATGACGCAGACGTGATGTCGTCTACCGGGCTCGAGTTCCTGGCGCAGTTGGCGTGTGGCGTTCCAGATCGGAGCGAGTGAAACGGGTAGCCTTTGCGCCAGAGCATGGATCGACGACTGGCCCGCTATTGCGGCCTACATCCCTGCCTGGGTTTGCGCGAATGTGAGCAATGTCGAGCTACCTGCTGCGACTGTAACCGTGCTTGGGATGGGGACTACGCGCCATTGGACGGTCCACGTCGAGGTGGCGTTGGTCGCGAGCGATGCGTACGTTCCCTGGACTTCGAGTTCGATGAAGCCGCTACCGGGGTAGATTTCGGTGTCAGCTTCGCTCGGTGCGGCGCCGGTAGACGCGACGTTTGGGTATTTGATGAGAAACAGGTTGCCGCCGAGCGCGTAGGCAAGCCACGTTGAGCTTTGGCCACTGGCGCCGCCGTCGGCGATGACCTTCGAACCATTGCTGCTGACGACGGTGGTTTGGTTCGTGTCGTCAATCCACTCGGTCGTGCCGGAAGGCGCCAGCGTCCAGGGTGGAGTTGAGTTCCCGACGAGCGACGCTAGGGGAAAGAAGATGATGCCACCGCGCGCTACGCGCGAGATCTGCCAAGGCGCGACCTGAATGGCCTTGGTGGCGGTAATCGTGTACGTCAGCGTGATCCAGCCGCTTGCGGCATCAGCCGAAATATCCTTGGTGACGCTCGCTCCCAGTGTCGTGTCGGCCGATCCGGTGAGAACGAGATGGGTGCCGGTGATCGCCGCCGTGTAGGGGTTGCCGTCTGTGGCTGCAACTGGGGGCCATACATTGCTACCGCCAACAACCCCATCCCACGCCGATTGTGGACTCGTCCAAAAGGTTGAACCCGAACTGTTGCAGGCCACGGTGGCATCGTAGGACGCGCACGTGTACGGTTTGATGATGTCCGTCGTTGCATACGCCAACTTCGAGACCCGCGCGCCTGCTTGGGGATTAATGTCGATGACGACACTACCCAACGTCAGTTGGTAGTCGGTCACGGAGATCATCTTGGGCGTGACAAGATCCGAAGCTGCACCGCCGGCCTCCGTTCCACCCGTGGCCACGCTCCCACCGGACGTTGACGAAGTGCCGCCAGTCGACGTGCGACCACCTGCCGCGACGCCGTTCCCGCCGGTGGACGTTGCACCGCCGGTCGCCGCTCCTCCGACTGCAGCACCACCCGTACCGGCTGAAGTCGTAGTGGTGGACGAGCTACCGCCGGATTGGCTATTGCCACCGGTGCTGCTCGCCAGGTTGCTGGTGCCACCCTGGCTCAAGCCACCCGTCGCGGCAGACGTCGAGCCACCCGTCGCGGCAGACGTCGAGCCACCCGTTGCGGCAGACGTCGAGCCACCCGTTGCGGCAGACGTCGAGCCACCCGTTGCGGCACCGTTGGCACCACCGACCTCGACCGTGCTAGCTGGATTATCACTGCTGGAACAGCCAAGCACGATGGCTCCGATACCGGCGAGCAGAGAAAAATTGCGACAGGACCAGTTTGAGAGAATTCGGGAATTGAGTGCCGGTGTCTGGTAGGCCATGTTGAGTTCACCTCTACGTTGTCAAACGCCACAGAACCTTGGGAGATTTCTGGGCGTTCGAGCTCGTATAGACCAACTTTGGAAGTGAAGCGAGTTTGATGGGCGTAAAGCGGTCGCCTCGACGCGTTAGCTTGGCCGCTGCCGCGAATCGTGTGCCGAACGCGGGATGCTCGCCAGCGTCAAATCGCTTGCGCTCCGTCACCGCGACGCACCAACCATCATATGCTAGGGGATGAACTAACGGTCGATTCGCTAGTATCCGACACTCACTGCTGCCCGAGATCGACCACGAGCCGGGTGCGCCCGACGAGCAATTCGTCGCCATGCAGCAGCTCCTGCGAACCGCGGATGCGCACGAAGATCCCCGTGCGCGAACCGAGATCCGACAACAGCACCGTGCCAGCTTGCTCTTCTACGACGCAGTGCTGCTCGCCAACCAATGGATCGTCGGGGAAAATGAGATCGCCAATCGCGGAGCCAACCTGCAGCGTGTTACCGCGCGACAACAGGCACGCGCCGACCGCGCCGCCCTCGAACACCTGAACGACTCGGAACGACGAGGGCCATTTAGGCGAAGAATAGAAGTAGGTCGGATCCGGATCGGGTCCATCGTCAGGAGTCGGGTTGGCCTCGACCCGCAGCAGCTGGTCGCCCACGACGAACTCGTCACCGTACGAGACTTCGACTGGGGTGCGAATGCGAAGAAACACACCATTGCCGCCCTCGAGATCCTCGAGCCATAGCGAGCCGTTATCGTAAATGAGTACGGCTTCTTCGGGGTGAGCAAAGTGCTCGCCAGGGAGCGACACTTCGCCATGCTGACCAATGACAGCGCGAGCCCCTACCGGATCATAGCGATCTGGTCCATCGACCAGGCTGCGCAGGACGTGCAGCGTGAAGTGATGTACGTCGGGGAGCGTCGCGGCCGCGGTGGGGGCGGGAGCGCTGGGCGCGGCCGAAAACGTCGCTGGCGTCGCCGCGCTCGTGGCCGGCGAGGCGTCGCGAGTCACGTCCAGATTGCCTGGCGCGGCAGGAGCAACGCGCGGCAACGGCACTCGCACGGAAGGCGGTTCGTCATCGGGCCGCACTACCTGGGCGCGTGCCTCGGCTCGATCCTTCTTTTGACTCGCCAGTTTGCGAATATCAACGTTGGGCGGCTCGACGAAGTTGTCTAGCCCGCCAAGCTGCCTGCCCGCCAGGATCTCGTCGAATCGCCCTTCGCGCAGGAAGGACACCATTTCTAGGTGCTGGGCCTTCATCAAGGCGCGCACGTAGTCGGCCACGTCGGGACGTTGCACCTCAGTGGCGTAGCTGCGCTTGTGACTCTTGATGACCCGACCACCGTCGGCAAAGAGGTGGGTGATGACGTGCGGCTGGTCGAGGCCAGAATCTTCGGTCTGCACGTGAAAGACCTGGTCGCGAAATCGAATATTGTTATTGAAGCCCATCTGGGCGCGCCGAAAACTCGGCCGCCGGACTTCAGCATCGAGCCGTAGGAGCTCGGCGTCGCTGTACTGCGCAATGGCCGTATCGAGTGCGCCGTGATCCCCGACAATCCCCTCCATGCGCTCGAAAGCCATCTGCGCCACCCGCGCCGACGGATCGATGCGCAGGGCTTCGGCTAGTAACTGCTGCCCAGACGAGTCGTTGCCCGCCGCTACGGCCCAGGCACAGAGCAAATGGACAGCCTCGTCTGGCCGCTCTTTGTCGACGAGCCATTTGGCGACACGTGCGGCAGTGGTTCGCGCTGTGGACACGTCAACGGTCATTTTTCGCAATGATTGGCCGTAAACCGGCAGCGAGGCAAGGGGCTTCGCTACCTGTGGGATTTGGCCGCATAGTTTGTACTTCTAGCAACCAGTGTCTGGATCCGGACACATCCGGCCCGAGCGCTGAAACACAGCCCCTAGGGCGCCGCGGTCGAGGCGGTGCCACCGGCGGCCATGGTCGCGCTCCCCGCAGCCCCGGTCGTCCAAGTCATGCCGCCCGCTCCGCCAACCCCAACAGTGGTGAGGCAGTCGCTTGGACAGATAATTGACTCGAGCACCTCGCAGACGCGATTGCCACACGTCGGCAGGGCGATGCAATCCACGACGCAAGTCGAAGTCTCGCCGGCCTCACAAATCCGATTGCCGCATATGGCCACAGGCTTGCAATCGAGCGTGCAAGAGCCGCTTTCAGCTGGCGCGCAATAGCCATCTCCGCACCAGCCGCAGTCGTCCATGCACCAGCCGACTTCACTTGTGGTGCAGAACTGATCGCCACAGAAGCCGCCGCCGCAATCCTGCCCGCACCAGCCTGACTCTGAAGCCGCACAATAACTGTCGCCGCAGTAGCCACAATCGTCTTTGCACCAACTTGATTCTTCGGCGGCACAGAACAGGTCACCGCAGTACCCTTTGCCACAATCCTGAGTGCACCAGCCCTGTTCGCTCGAGGCGCAGTAGCTGTCGCCGCACCAGCCGCAGTCGTCCATGCACCAGCCCTGCTCACTGCTCGTGCAAGTGAAGTCACCGCAGTAGCCACAGTCGCTCGTACACCAATTCGTCTCGGCGGTCGTGCAGATCCAATCACCGCAGTAGCCAGGGCAATCAGTGGAACAGGTGTCCACCGATTCTGGCCAGGTGCAGATCCGGTCGCCGCACCGCGTCGTCGTGCTGCAATCGCTCGCACAGGTCGCACTCGATTCGACCGACGAGCAGATCCCGTCACCGCAATATCCACAGTCGAGCGGACAAGAGCTTGCGGTTTCGTTGTTGCCGCAGAAGCCGTCGTCACAATAGCCGCAATCGAGGTTGCATTGCGCCGGGGTCTCGCCACGGCTGCAGAGCCCATCGCCACAGACGATTGGTGTTCCGCAGTCGGGTACGCAGGTATTGTTCTCAAGCGGACCGCACACCTTGTTGCCACAATAGTCGCAATCTTCAGGGCAGCTGAAAATGCCTTCACCAGCGGTACAGATCCGGTCGCCACAAGTGGGTGGACAATCGATCCGACAGGTGTCGACAGTTTCTCCGGGTTCACACTTGCCGTTGCCGCACGTGCCGCAATCTGCTGGGCAATTCAGCACGGTTTCGCCCGATTCACAAACACGATTGCCGCAACTGTAGGGCAGGCAATCCGTCGGACAGGTACTGGTGGTCTCTTTGCCGGCACAACGACCGTCACCGCAACGGTCTGGCGCGCAGTCGGTCGAACACCAGTTAGTTTCGTCGACCGCGCAGACCCCGTCGCCGCAAAACCCACCGCAATCCATCGAGCAGGTGGCGAGCGTTTCGCCAAAGCCGCACCAGCCATCGCCACAGACAGAACTTGTCCCGCAGTCGTTGGGACAAGTCTTCGGCGACTCGCGCGCCGAACAGAGTGAGTCACCACACCAACTGCAATCGTCCAGGCAGTTCCAGTTGTCTTCCCATTGGCCGCAGGTGCCATTCCCGCAGTAATCGCAATCCGCCCCGCAATTGGTTGGGTCCTCACCCTGACCACAACGCCCGTCGCCACAGTAGGTCTTGGTTGGGCAATCTGCGGGGCAACTGGCATTGGTCTCTTTCGGACCGCACACCCAATTGCCGCAATAGTCGCAATCGAAGGGACAGTTGAAGATACCTTCGCCAGCGGTGCAAATCTTGTCACCGCAGGTCGGTAGACAATCCTTCTGACAGGTATCGGGCGACTCAAGCGGGGAAGAGCAGATCCCATCACCACATTGCGCGCCGCAATCCACTGGACAACTCGCCGTGCTTTCGGCTGAAGAACAGACGCCGTCGCCGCAATAGCCCCGGCAATCCGTCGAACAAGTGCGCGAGGTCTCCGACCCGCTGCACATGCCGTCACCACAGCGCGTGCAATCGGTGGAGCAGCTCAACGTGGTTTCTCGGCTGCTGTCGCAGATCCCGTCGCCACAGTACGAGCAGTCTACAGGGCAGGTAGCGTAGGTCTCGCCCCGCGCGGGATCACACTTCATGTCACCGCAGTACGAGCAATCCTGCGGACAGCTGAAGGCCGTCTCGTAGGGTGAGTAGCACCAGCCGTCCCCGCAGGTGTAGCAGTCGCTCGGGCAATTGCGCACATCACCCGAATCGCATACCCCGTTGCAACCCGAAGGACATTCCCAAGCACAAGACTTGCTGTCAGCCGCATCGCACCGACCATTGCCACAGGTCGCCAGGCAATCAGACGGGCACGTCGTTGGCTCATTCGCCTCGCAAATGCCATTGCCGCAAACGGTGCTGCCGCAATCGCGTGGGCAGCTGGTGGGTTCATTGCCTTCGCAAAGCCCATTTCCGCAGCTGCCCTTGCAGTCCATCGGGCATGTGGTCGACTCGTTGTACTCGCACAAGCCATTGCCGCAATAGATGCCGCAATCAGACGGGCAGCTGGCAAGTTCGTTGCCCTCACACGCCCCATTGCCACAGAGCGCGTACGGACAGTCCTTGGGACAGGTGGCATAGGTCTCGTTGCTGCTGCATGACCCATCGCCACAGCCGGTCGCATTGCAGTCAACCTTGCAGACTCCAGTTTCGTTCGGCTCGCAGACGCCATTGCCACAAATCGAAGTTTTGCAGTCCATCGGGCAGGTGGTGGTGTTCTCGCCTGCCTCTTTCTCGCAGTTGCCGTTACCGCAACTCTTGATCGAGCAATCGGCAGCGCAGGTGGTCGAAGTCTCATCCGCTTCGCACAGCTTGTTGCCACAGGTGCCGCAATCCGCGGGGCAGCTCGCGTGAGTTTCAGCCGGATCGCAGAACAGGTCGCCACACTTCGCCTTGCAGTCCTTCCCGCAGCTACTCGGCGTCTCGGTGGCATCGCAAACCCCATTGCCACAGGTGACCACACAATCCTTCGGGCAAGTGAGGACGTCCTCGTTGGTCGTGCAGTGCCCATCACCGCACAGCTCTGGGGCCGAAGATTGTCCCGAGGCTAGTTCGGCGCGTCCGCAGCCGACCGCCGCCAATAAGGAGAACCCCGCCAGCAAGACCGCGCCTAAGCGACCAACCCGAGTGCCATTTTTCATGGTGGTTCTCCGTCCAAGCAAGTGCCGCGCCGCCACCCAAAATGCCCGAGCGCCGCGATCGCTGCTCATTATCCGCCCAACCCAGACAATGTGCCACTTTGCCGCGCGGCTTTCGGTGGCACAACGCGCAGGTTCGATCAGTGGTACTGGACACCTGGTCAGCCTAGCGTGGTCGACGCCTGCCATACCCAGGGCGACTTGACGCCAGCGACTGCTCGGGGCTAGCGCGAGTAGCCGGTATTCTCGAGCAATATCACGTTGGTCTTCGACCGAGTCTCGCCAGCACTGGTCACGTAGACCGCGGGCTTGTCGACAACCGGGCAAACCTTCTCGCAGGCGCCACAACCAATGCAGAGCGAAGGATCCACGTGTGGTCGTTGCACCCTCACCTCCAACATCTTGGGGCTGCCGCCGTCGTCGGCGGCGCGACTGTCGCGCTTCGGGATGACCACCTCTTCGACCCAGATCGCTTTCGGTGAGGTCGGACAAAACTCTTCGCAAACGATGCAGGGCGTTGCCATCGCCCAGGGCAGGCAGCGACCATGGTCGTACATCGCAGTGCCAATGCTGATCGGTTTCTGCCCAATTCCGAGCTTGGCCTTCTCGTCGATCTTTTGGATCGCACCGGTGGGGCACACCTGACCACAGAGCACGCACGAGTGTTCGCAGTAGCCGATGCGCGGGATGAGGATCGGCGTCCAAATTCCCTCGATTCCTGCCTCGAAGAACGCGGGATGCAGGGCATTATTGGGACACACCTTCATGCATTCAGCACAACGAATGCACCGCTCGAGAAACTCGCGCTCCTCGACGCTGCCTGGCGGCCGAATGACCTTCTCGTTGTAAGCTTTGTCGGGCCAATTGCCGATCCGCATCGCGGGTAGCACTGCGGCACCGGCCGCAGCCGACGCCAGCACGGTGCGGCGTTTGAGATTGGGCAACTTGTTGGATGACCGAAGGTTCGGGAAGAACTGCCACTTGATGACATCTTCGGGGCAGGCTGCCTCGCAATTGAGACACACATGGCACTCATCCTGCTTATGCTTGACGCCCCCTTGCGGACTATCTGCGCCCTGGCAATGCACGAGGCAAAGGTTGCAGTCCGTGCACTTCGCGTGATCCTTGGTCATCCCGACCAACGAGAACCGGGCGATCGTACCCAAAAACGCACCAAGCGGGCACAGTGCTCGGCACCAAAATCGCGGAATCATGCGATTCATGAACAAGATCGCGATGAACAGCGTGAGGATGAACCAGCTCTGGTGATAGTAGCCCTGGTTTGCCGTCCACAGCGAGCGCGCCAAGTAGTCCTGCACCGAGTCGCTTGCCGCCTGCACACCGCGGGAGTTGGTGTTCACCGCGAGATCGGTGGTGCGGATCCCAATGTACTGAAGTGCCGGCAATACACCCAAGCCGATCGCGCGCACGGCCACGCAGATCGGATCAAGTAGGCCACCAATTGCGCTACCAAACAGCGCTGCGCCGAGGAATGCCAGCATCACGTAGTACTTGCCGGCCTGCCACCACTTGCTGCGATTCGATTCCACACGACGACTGCCACGCAAGTAGGTACTCGGAAAGATCCAGGCAAAAAAGTGGTGGAGCGTACCAAATGGACAGATCCACCCGCAAAACACGCGCCCGAACACGAGCGTGAGCGCGACAATCACCAGCGACCATACCAGCCCTCGATACACCGTGTGGGTGCTGAGTAGCGTCATCGCCGCCACGAAGGGATCGAATGACAGAAACGCCTCGACCGGCCACGGCAACCGCACCGGTTCGCCGGAACGCGCCGAGAACGTGCCGCGGAAAGCCGTATTGGTGAGCAGCCACAGGAACAACCCGAGAAAGCTCGCCTGCGCCACGCGACGCACCCAGACCAGGACGCGGATCACGCGCCGCGCCGGAATGCCGCTGCCGGGCCCCTTCTTCTTGGCCTTGGGCGACGTGATAACGGGCGCCGGGCTCGGCGCGTCGCTCCGCTTCTCCGGAAGTGACGCGACTTCCGGTGACGCGACTTCCGGTGACGCGACTTCCGGTGACGCGTCAAGATTGGCAACAATGGTTAGGTGCCGTCGCGGTGACGGCTGGCGATCGAGCGGTATTACCACGCCGCGCCGACCCAACCAATCTAGTGGCCTTGGTAAGTCGTCCAAAACGACCGGCGCGCTCGGTGGGATTGAATTTGTTGACTGCGTCACGATCGCACCTGGTCGTTCAGACTTCTTCGAGGTTCAGACTTCTTGGTGAGGCAAGGAGCGCCAATCGGGGTTACCGATCCGCCGCTCAAGCGCCAACTTGAGGTAGTGGACGTTGTCGGGTTTCTCGCCGATTAGCGTTGCACCGTAGGCATCGCACGCCACCTGATCGACACTGGCGATCACTTGGTTCATGTCCTTGGCGTCGTCGATGTTGCCGCCCTGGGGCCCGTTGCGCAAAAGGACGCGCGTGGCATCGAGCACGGTCAGTGTGGGCCGCATGAAAGTAGCCAAGTCGGCAATCGATACGTCGATGTTCTGATGCAGTCGATTTCTGCGGCCGCCGAGCACACCGTACCAATTCTTCATCGCACCGGTGTACTTCGAGAGATTATGCTGCTTGGCCACAGGCACGTTTATTACCTTGTCTGCATTGACAAACGGCAAGTAAACGGGCCACGTGTCGAGCACATCACCACGCAAACGCATTTCGCGAAAACGATGTGCGGAGGGCAGAATGACTGTGGCCCCAAGCGCGTGGGCGGCACGCCAGATCCCCGAACGTTGAAAGCAACGATTCGGCTCGTTGCAGGAAGCGTCGGTTACCACGACCTCTTTGGCACCGGCCTCGAAGGCGAGTTTGACCACTTCGGCAACTACCAGCGGATTGGTGTTCGCCGCATGCACGGGCATGCGATCCCAACCGATATTCGGCTTTACGGCGACGATGTCGCCGCGGCTAATGAATTGCTTCATCCCGCCGAGCGCACCAATCGCGCGGCGCACAAGTTCTGCCGGATCATTGGTGCTCTTGGCAATCGCCAGCACGGGCGGCTCGGTCGAACTGATGCGGAAATCACGAACCTGACGCTCGCCGCGTTTCTGATCGATGCCAAAGTTGCCCCGATCGTAAAGCCAAACTGCGGCAGCGCCCGACGTGCCAAGCACGGCAGTGCCAGCGGCGAGTCGCAACAACATCTCTCTTCGAGTAGGTCGGTCTTGCATCGGGATTCCGAACTATGCCTCAAACCTGACGTAACGTTAAGATTGACCGGCCGAGCCCCCAACCCAAGAAATCAGGCGAGAGCGAGCTGACCGATGGGCCATCAAGTGACCCAGGACTCGAAACTAGGCAAGAATCTGATCCCTAGCGCTCAGCATCTGTTCAGTCCAAAGACAATTGTGGCCCGAGCGGCGCTCCGATAGCGCTTGCTGGCACGACACGCGGGCGCTAGCGTCCGCGTCCCCTCGGACTGAAGAGAGCTGCATCATGAAGGACGGCATTCACCCCAAGTACGAAGTTGTCACGGCCACCTGCGCCTGTGGCTCAAGTTTCCAGACGCGTTCGACACGCAAGGATATGTCCGTCGATATCTGCAGCCAGTGCCATCCGTTCTACACGGGCAAGCAGCGACTGGTCGACACCGCGGGGCGCATCGATCGATTCCGTCGCAAGTACGGACAGACCGTGCCGAAGTCTGAGTGAATTGGCCCAGGCGTAACTTCGCCGTTCGAGCACGTTGCCTTTAGGCTAAGCTAGCCATCGTGGCGCGATCGTTTGTATGTGACGGCGTGGTAGTCCGCTCCACCCTCAAGTGAGGGCGGAGCCGTAAGGGGGCCGAGGTTCGATGATTCCCGAAGAGAAGCTGCGCATGCTGGTGCGTCGACTCGCCGAAGTCGAGTCGCTGTTGTGCGATCCGAAGGTTGTCACCGATGCCAGGCGCCTGCGCGAACTCGGTCGCGAGCGCAGCCAGCTTGAACCGGTCGTCGACGCATTCCGACAATTTGAAGCCTTGTCGGGTCAGATCGAGGACAATCGCGCCCTGCTCGACGACCCTGAGCTCGGGACACTTGCGCGCGACGAGCTACCCGGACTCGATAGCCAACAGGCCGAGCTCGAGCAGCGGATCCGGATCCTTTTGTTGCCGCAGGATCCCAACGACGACAAAAATACGGTCCTGGAAATCCGCGGCGGGACGGGCGGCGAAGAGGCTGCTCTCTTCGCCGGCGACCTCATGCGCATGTACATGCGTTTCGCCGAGCGCCGCAATTGGCGGGTCGAGGTGATGAGCATGAGCCAAGCGGCTGCTGGCGGGCTCAAAGAAGCCATCATGCTCGTCACTGGCAACCACGTCTACTCGGTGCTGAAGCACGAGGCAGGCGTGCATCGCGTGCAGCGCGTGCCAGCGACCGAAGCTCAAGGTCGCATCCACACCTCGACGGCCACCGTGGCCGTATTGCCCGAAGCCGACGACGTTGATGTCTTCATCGACGAAGCCAAGGATCTGCGCATTGATATTGCGGCAGCCGGCGGCCCTGGCGGACAAGGTGTCAACACGACCAATAGTGCTGTGCAGATCACACACCTTCCGACAGGCATGATCGTCAAATGCCAGGACGAGCGCAGCCAGCTGAAGAACAAATCCCGCGCCTTGAAGATCCTGCGCTCGCGCTTACTCGACTTGGAGCGTCAGCGTCAAGCCGATAGCGTCCGGGACGAGCGCCGCACCATGGTCGGTGCCGGTGACCGCTCTGAAAAGGTTCGGACCTACAACTTCCCACAGAACCGACTGACCGATCACCGCATTGGGCTCACGCTCTACGAACTGGATCGAATCATTGAAGGTGGCTTGGAAGCGGTAATAGAGCCATTGATTTCCTGGCACCAAGCACAACTGCTTGAGGCCGCCAGCAGCAGTAGCTAGGCGCCCCGCCGTCCGGGCGTCGCGCTGAGCACGCGAGTCCCTTGCGCTCAGCCGCTGACGCCCGATAACTTAGTTCCTACGACCACACCACTCTCCCTCGACGCCCTGCTCTGCATCCTGGTGCTTGCGCCGCGCCTGTACGCGCGCAATCGGTTCTTCGAACTGTTCCGCCAAGCACCAGCACAGCGCGTCAGACGGCGCGCAGCGATGTTACGCGGAGTCATCCGCCAACTAGTTGGCCACGGACGGCACCGTGGGCGAATCGTCGGCGAGCAAGTGCTGTGGGACGATCGGGTACTCTTGCGCTACGAGCTGCCCGAACTCAACTTCGTACGCGCGGTCTCGCTTTCGCCACTCGAGGCCGGGCTCGTACGCTACGCGCTTGGCCGCTCACGCGTGCTGGCGCCCGATCCAGAATCGCAGCGGCGCATCGAGGTGGCACTGTCGGAGATGGCGAACCACTTGCCAGCGTGGTCCGTCGATAACTCCGACGACGAGGGCGTGCCGATCTAGTGTTAGCGCCAACGCGCAGTCACTACTCGCGCTCGTGACAACCAACTTCGAGGACCTCGCGCACGGCAACCAAAAGGTCCCGCGGGGCGAATGGCTTCTGTAAGAATTTGACCTCACCCATTTCGGCAAGCCGCTCCGAGAAATCGCCGGATGCGTAGCCGCTCGTCATGATAACCGCAACGATCGGATCTAGCGCACGAAGGGCGCGTAGCGTTTCGATGCCGTCCAATTGGGGCATGGTTACGTCCAGCACCAAAAGGTCTATCGGCCCACTGCGCCGGGCAAACATTACGAGCGCATCGATCCCGTCACGCGCCAGAATAACGGCATAGCCTGCCTGTTCGAGAATGCGTTTGCCGATCAACCGAACGGCTTCGTCATCATCGACAAGCAACACGGTTTGCTCGACCTTTCGCGGTTCAACCCCTGCTGGGTCGAGTACGGAGGCGTTGACTGAGTTGCGATTGACCGTGGGTACTAGCACACGAGCGACCGTGCCTTGGTTCGGTTGGCTGGCGAAGAGAATGGTCCCCTGGTGAGCGCGCGCAATCCCTAGCGCAGCTGGAATTCCCAGCCCGCGGCCGGCAAATTTGGTCGAAAAGAACGGATCGTAGATGCGCGCAAGCGTCTGTGAGTCCATGCCGCAGCCATCATCCGATACCTGCAACACCAAGTAATTCCCAGGCTTGAGCTCGTCGGTAAATAGGGCACCGGCGAGCGCCTGTTGGTCGAAATAGGCCTCGGACACTTCGACCACGATGTGCCCCCCATCGTTGCCCATGGCTTCAACGGCATTCTCAACCAAACTAGTCAAGAGGCGCGACACTTGTTCTGGATCGCCATGAATGGCACAATTCGCCGCGTGGATTTTGAGCTGCAGGTCGATAGCTTTGGGTAACGTCGTCGCCAAAGCTGCACAAGCGTGGTTGACAAGGCTGTCCAAGCGACAGTTGCGCATCGAAAAGCGCGCGCGCCCGGAATACGCCAGCATCTGCGCGCAAAGTTCAGCTGCGCGCCTGGTGGCGACGCGGATTTGGTCCAGGTCATCGAGCATCGGGGCATCATCGGGTGTCGCAGCTAGAGCGAGTTCCGTGTACCCAAGAATCGACGTGAGAATGTTGTTGAAGTCGTGAGCAATGCCACCGGCCAGCGCCCCTAGGCTCTCGAACTTGCCCAATTGCTGGACCTTGCGTTCGAGTTCGAGCCGTTGCTCCTCGTGGCGGCGACTCTCGGTAATGTCCCGCAGCATCACCTGCAAGGATTCAGGACCACTCTTACGACGTACCAAGGTGCTGGTGATGCTAAGAACACGCCCGCCTTCGTCAACGCGAATGTCCGTCAGGCACGGCTCCTCCGCGCTCAGACGCGATTTCGCACAGTTCGGACATCGGGATGCGCAACCGTGAAGCGCCGCGTAACACGGCTCTCCGATGGCACTTCGCCCCAACTGCTCAACAAGCCGCTGGTTCATCAGCTCAAGCTTGTCATCCGCGGAACTGACATACACAGCGCCGTCGAATGCGTCAATAACTGCAAGATACCGCTGCTCGCTGACCAGAAACTGCTCTTCGGCACGCTTCCTTTCAATGACATCCATGACGAGGTGTGCGAGCGAATCGACAACGTGCACGTCGGTTTCGTCGTACGCGACTGGCTTGTTGCCCACTCCAAGAATCATCGTTACTGACTGCCCGTGAGTGACTGGAACGACCAATTCGCGCGTCACCGGGGCGTGACCGTCCGGCATTCCCCGCTTGTTGGGCAAGGCCGCATAGTCGTTATGGAGCATTGCTGCCTTAGTGTAGAAGCAATCTGCCCAAACACCGGCTTGACCGATCGGATAATGCGTACCTTTGCCGTCGGCTTGGCACATGTGCTTCAGCGTGTTCGTTGACCAGGCCGTAAGCGTCAGATGCGTTTGATCGGGGTCGACCAAATGGCAGAACCCAATCGAACTGCCGGTGAGGCGCTCGGCTGCATCGAGTGTGTGTTGCAGCAGCTCGTCAAGGCCAATCGAGAAGGCAACTTGCGACAACGCCAACTGTGTCCGCAAGAGACGCGCAGTGAGGTCGGTTGCGGCGATATCACGAACGAAGGCGTGGATCTTGTTGATATTGCCCGGCACCCAAGTCGCGTTGATTTCAACGAGCCATGACGTCCCGTCGCGCTTGGTGTGACTGGTGCGAAAGACGTCCCACCCAGCAGCGACAATTCGTTTGGTGCAAGCCTCTGTGGCCGAAGGGACCGCAGGGTTATCGACTTCGAAGATGCAACGCCCCAGCAGTTCGTCGCGCGCGTAGCCAGATTTGGCGAGGTAGGTGGCGTTAGCGTCGAGAATTCGCCCTGACATGTCGAACGCAATGAAGCCAAGTGCCCATTCGCCGAAAAGCAACTGATTGGGCCAGTCTTCGTCACCCATTGTACTTATTGATTCAAGGCTATTCATGGCGACACACGGCCCTCCACCTCGCCTCGGAGGTCAGGTGACAGTGCACCGAGAATAGGCGCGGACGTCTGGTGACGGCAACCCGTACGTATTGGCCTCTGGTTCAACGTCTCCGCGACCTCGCAGAAGTGCCTCGAAACAGCCTGCCAGCACAGGCGGCCAACGGTCGATGTCCGCGGCCGGTTCAGTAGAACGGGTCATTGCCACCTAGGTTGCCTACGATTCTCGAGTTCGGTGTGCCGTCACTAGTTCTTGGGCGGGCTCTTTGTTTCTTTGCTCGCCTGTCCCTCGAGCGTAAGCTCGGCAACTCCATCCTGAAAGCGGATCCGCGCCACCATCAGTTGCTCTTGCAGACCGACGACGGCGACAGTTGCCTTCGACAGCTTGTCAGATATCTCCGACAGCTTCTTCTCAAGATTGTTAAGCAAAGAGCCTGTGGTGCTCTTGACCGCGCGAAGCGTAATGATTTGGGCATGAAGTTCGTCCATCCGCAGGCGGTATTCGGCCATCTGCTCGCGGGTGGTGGCGATCTTCTGCTCGATGTTCGCCATCTCGGTGTTCAAATGCAAAAGTTCATCCACCTGTTTCTTCAACGAGCCGTCGACGACCGCCGAGGTCAGGTAGGCGCGAATTAGCCCCATGCCTTCAACCGATCGAATATCGGTCGTCGTAAAGACGGGTGTGGATTCTTCGATCACGAGCTCAGTCTTTGAGCCCGGTTCGACTTCAACGCGGAACAGCTGTGCATCCCCGAGCCTCTCGGTTGCCTTTTCTGTCTTGCCCAAGGTGTAACCTGCTGGCACCACGTGCTTGACATAAACCACCGCCTTTTCGCTGAGACGGTTGTGCAACACGAACACGCCTTTTCTAACATGCTGCAATTCGGTGTGAAATACCCCCCGTTGCACGGTGATGATACGATGAATCGAATCCCGCTCCGAATCATTGCGTTCAACCACGATCTGTCGATCGAGCGCAAACGGGATGAACGCTTGAGCATGCGCTGGGATCGGTTCAGACAACCCCTCACCAATGAAGCGACCGTCGCCAAATACCGTGACGGGGCCACTCTCCAGTGCCGATTCAGTCGGGTTCTTCAGGTGTACCGCACGGAACGGGTATTGCGCGTTGCCACGCGAGCTCTCGGGATCGTACAGGTAGACAACCTCGCCGTCGGCGTCAACGTGCAAAATCGAAACCATCGCTGAGGTGCCGCGGGCTACCGTCATTGGCGAATCGGACTCGAAGTGCGAAGTCCCGATTGGCTCGCTGCCCGCAGCAGCCGATTCCTTGGCAGATCCCTCAGCCTCAGCCTTAGTTGGACTTGAAGCCGCGGGCGCAGTGGGGATCTCCACCACGCGCACCCCGCCGTTCTTGCCCGGGTGCGCGCCGCGGCCCATCGCAACCACCCGCTCAGGGGCAATGCCGTTTTGAATCAGCGTCTCGCGTGCACGATTCGCACGCTGCAGCGAGGCTGCCATCTTGTCGGCGTCGTCTTTCGTTGCATAACCCTCGACGACGATTTGTCCGCGTGTCTGGGCGAGCGACTGGGTGAGGCGATTCAGGTTCTGTTGATTCAACCCCTGATTCGAGTCGGACACCGCTTCAAGGTGCTTTGTCGGCGCGGCCGAAGGCATACCCGCACTGGCAGCCATATCGCGGGTGCGCTTGTCCGCGCGACCACCACCCCGCATGTCCCCCAATTTCGCTTTGAGCTCGACCGGACTTGGCTGCGGCATCACTGGTGCTGCGTCGTTGCTCGCTAGCATGTCGTCGCTGATCTCGGCCAAGACGTTCTTCATGATCGGGGCTTGCTGCGCGCCGTAACTGGCGCCACCAATTGGCGGCGCCTGGGCGAACAGGTCCTCGGCGTGCAGGGTTTCGCGCTCAACAACACGCACGTGACGCAGGTCGAAGCGGAACGACATGGCCGAGCTTGCGCCCACGCCGAGCTTGACCGCTCGCCAATCCTCACCCGAAGTATTGTCGACTATCGCCCAGGCTTGAATGTTGATTTTGCCCTTGTCACCGAGCGAGATGCGGTAACTCGGTTTCCAGGACGGCGATTCGGTCACGTACGTCAACTTGAGCTTGTGCGGCTTGGTCCCGCTCAGCTGAATCTTCATGTCGATGAGCCCCGTCCCAGAACCGGGAACGTCCGTGGGGTAAGAGATCGGCTCGGGCTTGTTCGTTACCGCATCGGCAACGGTCAAGGACTTGAGAAAGTCGTCCACCTTGTCAGCGGGCACCTGCATGGTCAAGGCATCGCCCGACACCTCGGCGTAGCGCTCGAAATAGGCAACGCCATTTCGGTACACCACCACACGCCCCAAGGTCGTTTCTGGGGATTTTACGTAGCTTGTGGCGCTGCTACAGCCAATTGACAGCAGAATGACCGGGGAAAATAGCTTGGCAGTGGTTCGCATGGGCTCCTAACGCACCAGCCTACGCCAATCTTACAGGGGATGAGCCCAGAAGTGATGCTTTCGCAATTGTAGGCGCACTATAATTTCCGACGGGCAAACCCTTCATTCTCGCGTACGGATCGCTGGCAAGTTGAGTCGAGCGCCTACTGCGCCACTTGGAGCGATGGCACGTGAAAAGCAGGTTGATGTGCGGCCACAGGCACCTATTCGCTGCCGATTGCCCGCGGAAACAGTACTATTTTTGGATGAGGTCGGTGAACTGCCGCTAAGTCTGCAGCCTAAATTACAGCGCGCACTGCAGCAAGGTGAAGTGCAGTGGGTCGGGGCCGACCGCTTCCTTCAAGTCAATGTCCGTGTGGTTGCCGCCACCAACCGCGATCTTCGAGCAGAAGTCGCAGCGGGTCGGTTCCGCGCCGATGTATGTGATGTGTGCCGGCCTAAGAGGGGCGTCGGCAGGATTGACCAACGGACGCTCCCATCATCAGTCCGCGCGATCCGGGCAAAAATCGTAGAAACTAGGTTAAGTTGGCTGTTCCAAGGCTACGCATCCAAAGTGGACGGCGCTATCAGTAGTCCATGTCCGATGTCGATACCTTTGCACGTCGCTGGCAACTGATTGCGGCGCTGAGCGGAGCCGCGGTCGTAGTAATTGGTGCCTTTGGCGGCCATGGCCTGCGGCACCTCGTGGGTCCCGAGTTGCAGCAGACCTGGCGAACTGCAGTCGAATACCAGTTCTTGCATACGCTGGCGTTGCTCACTCTGGCGTTGAAGAATGATTGTTTTCGGTGGCGTTGGTCGATGCGTCTGTGGCTGTTGGGGGTCTTTCTGTTCTCGGGCTCACTCTACGCGCTCGTGCTTACCGGACAACACCTTGTGGCGTTCGTTACTCCTCTCGGTGGCCTTACGTTTATTGCCGGTTGGTTGGTTTTGGCCTGGGTCGCGTGGTCGCGGCGCGGTGCGGCACCAGCCGCAAAATAGCGCTATTTATGCTCGAAGCCCCGACCGCAAGATCGGGGCTTCGAGCGTGAGCGGCGAATTGGATCCTGCACCTTCACTTGGAGCAGACCAATGTCGCACCTATTCAGTCCTGAATACGAATCGTTTGCACGCCGTCGTAGTAGAGCGAAGCAATTCCAATTCCGTTGATCGCGCTTAGGCTCTGGGTACTGCCATTGACTGGCTCTTCGCGCACCAGTACGGGCGAGGCGACATTGGAACCATCGACGACGGCAAGTCTTCCTCTCCAACCGGTAGAGAGAAGGACACGCTGGCCGGAGGCGACCATCGGTGAGTACGACCAGTTGTCGCCGCTTGCGAGCGTCAACTTGCCCGCAGCAAACTCACCCGATTTTATCCCAGCAACAACGTAAAGTGGGAGTTCAGACGCTTCTACAGTGTAGTAGCCCACTTCGCCACCGCAGCCAACGCATGAGGCGACGTCCGCCGTGGCCATCATGCCGTAGTAGTAGTTGGAGCCTACGCTGAGGAACACTCGGTCGTCGCCGGTTGCCACGGTCGACACGCGTTGCCCAACTGGAAGCACCTTGGAACCCAGCACCGAAGCACCTTTGTTGCCAAGACCCACGAGATGAAGCGTGTGTTGCATCGCATGGCAGGTACCAATTGCCGTTTCGCTGTAGTCGTTTTGTGTGTACTCAAACCAAGCGCTAGGTACAGACGCGTAGCACTGCTTGTAGGTACTCCCGGGGGTCAGGATCTCGCGATAGTCAACCGACACGACGTTGGAACTACCCGCGTCGTAGGCAACGGGCGACCCCGGAACGTTGACTGCAGCCGCCAATAGCGGCTGGCTCGGATTGGAAATGTCGAGGCGATCCACGTAGAAGCGAACGCGGTCAGCGTTACTTGGCGATTGAATGTAGTGACCCACAGCCACAGAATTGCCGCTAACCAGAAGCCCTGTCGTGCCTAAACTAGTCGGCAGCTTCACTGACTTCATCGTCGGGGCAGCTGGTTGTTTTGGATCGATGACGTGCAGCCAACTCTCGGTACCAACCCAATTCTGACCACCGTCGTTCGTCGTTTCGTAGAGTGGCTCGCTGCCCAATGCAACGATAACGTTGCCCGCCATAACGGTCGCGTCGCCGGCAGCAACTGTCATGCCGCCACCCCAGTAGTTCCAACCTTCTCCGAAATCGAGCAGGGCATCACCAACGACCTTGGGCATTGCTGGGTTGGTGACGTCAACCGTGGTCAACTGAGTCTTTTGCGTCCAAACGGACGTATTTGGGTCGTAGCCTTGAACATCGACCAATAGGTAGACCTTGCCGTCCTTAGCCACGACCTGGCTCAGGTTTGACCAGCTATTGCAGTCGAACCGGCCAATCTTGATGTCAATGTGGCCATTGGTAACAATGCTTTCAACCGCCGGCAGCGTCGTTGTCTCAAGCGTGACCGTGTCCGAATACCAATCCTGGCCAATCTTGACAACAGCTGTCCCGGCATCCACCGTACGTGTCACCTTCTCAGTCAATTTGAAGGTATCGGTGGGTTTTGGTTGGCTTCGATCGGTAATATCAAAAGTCTCAACGCGTTCGTCGGACATCGTGAAGAGGCGAGTGTCGTAGAGGAATCCTCGACGCGCCTGCCCGACGGTTGGGACAACCCCCTTGAGCGCCAATTGGTCCGCAGCCCAGTCGATGAGCTGAACACCGCTCTGATTGCTGCTAAAACAGCTCGTGGCATTGTAGCTGTACCCCGAAAATGGCATCAAAATCAGGTTGGACGCGTCAAGCACCTGGAATGCCTTGTGGACGCGATCCTGGTCTTCCGAGATCCACGACCAATTGCCGCCAAAATTGACTCGATCGAGCAGGCTCGGCGCTGCGAGATCCGACACGTCGAACAACGATACGGCCAAGGCACCAGCCGCATTGCCCTGGTCGTAACCCAGAGACACGAGCCGGTTGCCTCTGGGCTCCATGAAGTAGATCCAGCCTGGCATCGCGAGCTCGCCCACCTGCTTGGGTTGCGTCGCGTCCGCGAGGTCGATGGTGTAGAGGGGGTCCGTCTGAATCGCCGTAATCGCATAGCCGCGCGGCCCGTCGAAACGCACACTTCGCAAGTCTTCACCAGCAGGCACCCGCAGGGCAACATTGGCCAAAGGCGTGACCGACTGCGCCGACGCAACCGCGAAGGTTTGGATCCGCGGCGGATCCGTCGGGCGCCAGTTCCCGGTTTGGCTGATGACGCGAAGGACGCCGCCGGTTTCGTCCATTTGCCAGCGGTTGTCGATGCGCCCGGCAGCGCTGACCTTGACACCGTCCACAAGCTTGCCGGTTGGGTCAGAGATATCGACGACCTGGATCTCTGAACCGAGCGGTGTGCCCATGGTGCCCCAATTCGGGCCAGCGATGTACATTCGCTTGTCGGTAACGGAAATGCTGCGCTTCCACGAGTAGAGGGAGGTGGTGTCGTCGGCATACGAGCGTTCTGCGACCTTGCTGATCGCGGTCGGGCTCGCAATATTGAGCGAGATGACCGTGGTGTGTTGCCCCTCGGCGCAACCCCAACAGCCGTTGCTCTCGAAGCCCACGACATACATGGCATCGCCAACGATGCGTGAATCTTGAATGGTGCCGGGGATCGAGAAACGACCAACCGTAGTCGGACTGGTCGGATCGGTAGTATCGAAGGCCAACACGTAACTTGTGGTAGCCCAGTTCCAACTGCCCTCCACCGCCCCTTTGACGTATTCGCCATAACCATTGTAAAGCGCAAAGACCACATTGTCGCGAACGTACATCTCAAACGGCTGAGCTTGTACCTTCTTGCGACCGAGCAAACGCATGTGATCACGAGCGGAAATGTCGATGACGCTCAAGCCACCGTACTGGGACAAGGCGTAGAGCCGCGTCCCTTCGATCTTAATAATGTCCGCCTCTTCGATGGCGCGGGTAGCCGCCGTACCGCTGCCATCGGCCGTCGCGGCGTTAGTGCCCTCAGCCGCAGGCACTGCGGAGTCAATCGCGCCATTGTGATTCGTTGAGCCATTGGAGTTGCCCGGTGAGTCGGACTCGAACACGCCTCGCTCAACAACTGAGTCATTGTCAGAGGTGCAGGCCACAACACCCATGAGCAGACTGGTAAGTGATCCCAAGATTGCTGTCGTTCGCAAAGTCATTTGAAGGCTCCTTGTCGCTTTCGCGCCATCGCAAACTCGATGCCATGCTCAACTGATCGCTGATTCAGCGAAAACCGCCTCACCCTTCGACCAAAGCTTGTGCCAGGCGGCACAACCACGACAGGATTGCCGGATCTCGAATCGCCCTGCAACATCAAGCCACGTCCTGACTCCGACAATATCGCGTTCCTTTCGCGCGATGTGCCCGGATCTGCTGGAAACCAATGCAGTTCTTCTGCCAATTCTCACGTGCAAGAGCGATACGGCATGACGCATTGAGCGACCCAGTGTCAGCGCAACACCGATGTAGGTGCAGCCAGAGCGCTCGTCATGCCGCGCACTGTACAGTGCACATCCGCGATAGACGCAGCAGTCAGCTCCCCATAGCTGCGGAGCGCTGCTGTCGATGCCTCAATTGACCCAGTGCAGCAGCCAACTCCGATGCATCAGCGAACCGCTCGGCTGCGGACTTGGCAAGGCACTTCTGTACGAGCTGGTCGACGTCACCGCACGCATCGCAGCCCGGTATTTCCGATAGCCTCGGAATCGGGCGTTCAACCTGAGCCAGCAGCACTTCCGTGGCACTCCGTCCGCTAAACGGCGGCTTACCGGTGAGCATGAAGAACAGTAAAGCGCCGACACCATACACGTCCGAAGCGGTACCCGCCTCGGCGCCTCGAGCTGCCTCGGGTGACATGTAGGCGGGTGTTCCAAATATGGCGCCCGTGCGCGTCAAGCCGTCGTTGTCGTGGGCTCCGCCCATCTTGGCAATGCCGAAATCCAGCACTTTCACGAAGTCTGGTTCATTGCCAGCCTCGGTGATAAAGACGTTTTCAGGCTTCACGTCACGATGCACAATGCCGTGCTGATGCGCCTCAGCCAGGGCCCGCGAGATGCGGTGCGCCAGACGCAACGCCCTCTGCGGGTCGAGTGGCCCAGACTTTTCGACCAGCTCCTTGAGGTTGACCCCCTCAAGCAGTTCCATGGCGTAAAACCAAATCCCGTCCTCGGTCACGCCATAGTCGAATACGCGCACGGTATTGGGGTGCGTGAGCTGTGTCATGGCGGCCACTTCTTGCTCGAACCGACGTACCGCCACCGAATCCGAATCTTGTTCTTGGCGCAGAATCTTCAAGGCAACATCGCGGTGCAACCCCGGGTGATAGGCAACCCACACCTCGCCCATACCACCGCGCCCGATACGACGCTTCAGACTGTATTTTCCGATGCTGCGCGATTCAAACAGCTGTCTTCGCATCATCCAGTTGCCATGGCCGCCCCAAACGCAGGTCCCGAGCGAAAGCGCATGAACGTAAAGATTCTGAATGAAGACCGACAGCGCGTGAGGGTCAGAAAACTGAGCGCGCACCGTATCGTCGAACGCCGCACAGACCAGCAGAGTCAAGGGGTAGAACAGAATGGGGGTTCCGAGGAGGAACAGGCCGCGACGCCACGGCGCGGCCAGCACCGAGCTTCGAGATACGAGGGTAATCAGAACACCCTGTGCGTATCGGCTGGCAATGCCGCCGTAAACCAGACTGAGCAGCGCAATACAGCTGTTAATGATGGCAAAGATTCCGATATCAATCGCATTTAGCTGGCGAAGCGGAATCGGCCGGCGCACGCGCATGCGCACGACCACCAGAATGATAAACAGCATGCCGATGGCGCGGACCGTTGCGAAGTGCGCCAAATCGCCTTGGCGGCTGTAGCGAACCACCATCCAGTCTTGAATGAAGAATGAAGCCCAAGCGACTGCGCCGATCGTGCTGAGGAAGCGCAGTCGCATCGTGTCACTGACGAGCTCTTCGCGTTCAATGCGATCGAGCTGTCGCGCTTCCAAGTCACGATCGTCCGCAGTCGTGGTCAAGACCGACGACATCTTCGCGCGTGGCGTTCCCGCTTCGAGTGGCACAGCAACGGCATTGGGATCGGATGTCGCGATTGGAGGCACGCCGCCACACTCGAGCGTATGTGCGGCGCCAGAAGGGCCCGGCGGGCCCGATGACATGGTGCGCTTCATGTTGGCTCTGTGTTAGCGCCGGCGAGGTGCTTCTCGAAGTGATCGGTCCGCAACGAGACCGATTGCAAAAGAAGGATTGGTCGTCTCGCCATGCGGTGAAGGAAACGCGCCATCGCAACTGGCTCTCCGTACGATCGGGCTACTCCCATCAATACGGACGTGCGCTTCCGGGCGTAAGGGTCGATTGACGCCTACCAGGTGCGAGCGTGTGGGACCAAGGTCAAACCGGTCGAAACAATGGCCTTCATCCGGTGGTTGGTGGCCGCGATTTTGGCACTTGAGCACGTTCAGGTTCGTCAGAGTGCCACCGAATCGACGCACCCGAGAGGAACACCCCAACGGTCGCAACGAGAAACCACGGATTGCGAGAGAAGTGACGCAACTCGATGCGGACGGAATGATGCTGTTCGATTTTGCGTGTCTCCTTCCGAGCGCCCGCCGGCGAAATGTTCCGAATCGGCGACATTTCGCCAAGCACGTGAGGAAACCGGCTGTAATCCAGTGCAAAGCTGTGAAACCCAGGTTATGTGCCGGCACGTCCGGCCGTATCCATCAGACTAATCGGCGACACCGATGACGCAGGCAATGCCCATCAGAAATTGCGCAAGAGTTGCATGCCGCGTCGTTTCGGCATTCATACTGGCGATACCGATTGCAAGTGCTTCCGCGTCGGTTAGTGAACCCACTGCGCCTAAGGCGAGTGAGCCGCCCACCGAAGCGCCATCGTATTGGGCCGAAGGTGAGCCGCGCGCGTTCGTCGGAGCCAGAGGTATTGCTGGTACGGGCTACGGGCGGGTTGGTGGTAGTGCCGGTTATGGTCTACCCAATTGGCAGTGGATTGGCGTCGATAGCATGGCGACACTCACCATCGACGCCGTGATGGCGCAAGCGGGCCTACGCGGCTCGTTCATGATCATCGATGGCATGTTCACGCTGCGCCAAACCTATTCGTTTAGCCATCGCGCCATCGGCACGGCCGATCGGGTTATTGACGGGCTCATTGCGCGCGATGGAGTGCCCGGAGCCGAGTACCTCGCTATCGATGCAGGCTTGAGTGGCCTTCTGCCGTACGAGCGATTGATGGGGACCTGGGAACTGTCCTGGGTGCGACCGCTATCACTACGCGCGAACGAGTTGGTGCTTGAAGAGATTCAACACGTAATGATCGGGCCCGGAGGCGTGTGGTCACTCAAGTTGGGGCTGAATGTTGCACTCACCGCCCGCAAGCGCGCCTATTTGGGCGCCATGGGCGAGTACTTGCACCTTGTCGGACGCGACGAACCTAGCGTTTATCGTCTTGGTCCGGCGCTTTGGATTGGCCTGACGGACCACACTGAGATTGGCGGCGTGCTCACGTGGCCGTTGCACAGTCCCGATCAGCTCGGCTTTCTCAATGGCATGTACGGCGCCATCGGCATTCAATATCAGTTTGCCACTGGCGAACCGCGTTTGGCATTTCCGTAAGCGGCTCTCTGTGGCAGCTAGCGCGCGCTCAGCCAAAGAAGGCACGCCCCCCGAACAACTTCGGGGGCGTGGTGGTCGCTAGGCGCAAGTCACCTAGCTGCTGCCTACTGACAGTGGTTGAGCGACCAACTATCGAACGGTGTGGCAGTGCCAACACGATAGCAACTGACATTGGCCCAACAGCCACGAACATTCACGTAACAGAAGGTCCGCTGGCTGCCAAGCGTGGCAGCATAGCCGTTGGCCGTATTACAGGTGTAGCTGGTGGCAACACTGACTCCGCTCGCATCGTATCCGGTAACACTCTGCGCCGTGGTTTTTAGTCCACGCAAACGAGCATCGGTTGCACCAACGGTCCCAACCTCTACCTGAACCGTGCCCGAGGTTGTATTGGTGCAGACGTGTGCCTTCGTCATCCGGCAGGTTCGACTGTACACGTGACTGTGACCATTAAAGATGACGTCCACGTTGTTTTGAGCAGCTAGGTCGACGAACGCCACGGACGACGCATTCGCGCCACCCCCGCTGCTGCCGCAGTAGAACGCCGGCATGTGATAGAACATGAATTTGAAGGGGCTTACTGAGCCGACCAATGCCGTGCGCGCCAGCTTGATTTGGGCGTCATTGGCGTAAGCGGTGCTGGTGTTGGTGGCTTTATTGGTGTCGAGCCCAACGAAGAGCGCGTTGTCGTAGTTGAAGCTGTAATAGACCCCGGCTGACGAGGAGTTGCCGCCAAGCGATACTTGGCCTGGCAAGTGGTCTACCCAGTAGCTGTACCAGTTGCCACCATCAAGGACGTCGTGGTTACCGGGGACAGCAATGTACCGAGGCCTGGTGCCGCCAAAGGCAGTGGCTGTTGCGTCCCAATACGCGCTCGTCATCCCAGTGTGCCAATCCCACGAGGCATCGAGCCCGTTCTCAGTGTGGTCGCCAAGGCTCATCGCCGCGAGGATCGGCGGCGCACCGTCGGCATTGCGCAACTCGTTCATTTGAGCCAAGGCGCTTGAGAAAGGCGGGTTCGTTGCACCTTCCACGTGGCTATCCGAATACACGAAGAAGCCGTAACGCGGAGAATTGCCCGATGACGCGACGGAAACCGGATCGGTCACTGTCTGCCACCCCGAGTAGGTCACACTCAGCATCGGACGCGAACTAACCGTCGCAAATTCGCTGGAGTAGAAGTAGAGGCCGTCGGTGTTGGTGGAATTGGAGATGACGAGACCGAAATTGGTACTTGGTTCATCAATCCACGCCTGCACCCGAGCAACCCCGGATGCATTCAAGGTGATCACGGCACTGCCTGTGGTTGCCGTGGGCGTCGACCCGATAACTGTCGAATCCCGGTCGAGTGCATTCAAAGCACCGCTCGCGCCCCAGTTATTGGCGTAATCCGCGCGTTCCCAGGTTGCCACAGCCGAGTCCCAGCCTCGAGTCAGAGCATACAGTTGATATGCGGTGGCTGACCCCGAATCGGTGCCGCCACCAATGTTGAGAGTGACGGTTGCACTCGTGATGACGGCTCCGGCCGGAAGCTCGAGGTTGCCCCAACGCATCACCGTGGCCACATCGTTGCCACTGGTTTCGTCGCCGTCAACGACGAGCACGGTGCCGCCTTCGTAGTTAGTGGTGGCCGAGCCCTGAGCGATCCGCGTATCGCTTGCGCTCAGGTAGGAATTCTCACCGTTGCGGAAGGTCCGTGTGATTGGCGTCGAAACCACGTGGGCACAGTAGCCATCGACACATTGATCGGTCGTTGCGGGGTTGCCATCACTACAGTTTGCAACGACATTCGAACACGCGGCGTTTTTGCAAGTGTCAATGGTGCACGGGTTTGCGTCGTCACAAGCAATGTCGGATTGGCAACCGCAGGCCCCTGGCGTCGCTTCGGCGTTCCTGCACGTCCCCGCGACGCAGGTATCGCTGGTGCAGTCTCTGTTGTCATTGCAGTCCGTATTGACGTTACAACCGCAAGCTCCTCCTACGACCAAACTGTGGCTGCAAGCTGTATCCGCGCAGCGATCCGTCGTACAGGGGTCGGAATCGTTGCACTCGCTGTCTGTGTTACAGCAACCGCCGAGCACGTTATGAACGCAACGGTTGGCAACACAGGCATCAGCCGTGCACACGTTGGCATCCGCGCACTCGACGTCCGCAGCGCAGCAGCCAACAACAGCTGCGACGGAGCAGACATTGTTCGAACAAACGTCAGTCGTGCAGGCATTGCCGTCCGAGCAATCGCTATCCGCATTGCAGCACCCGACAATTGCCACATTGCTACACGCGTTGTTCGCGCACGCATCTGAGGTGCACAGGTTACCATCGCTGCAGTCGGCATTCTCAATGCAGCATCCGGAAAGCGCCGAGTGCTGACAGGCATTGGCCACGCAGGAGTCCGTGGTGCAGGCGTTGCCATCATCAGCGCAGTCGCTATCAGCCCGACAGCAACCTGTCACGGTTGCAAATCCGCACACTCCGTTAGCGCAGGCATCGGTGGTGCAAGCGTTTCCGTCGTTGCACGCAGCGTCTCCGGTGCAACAGCCCGGAGCGACGCATTCGGGCGACGGAACCGTATAATTGACAACGAACTTGGGGCGCCAGCTCGTGTACCAGATTTCGCTTGAATAAAACGCGAACTTGTCCGTAAGCGACGAGCTCGCGATAATGAAGCCGTGGTTGTTAGCGGGAGTTGTGACCCAATTCTGCACTTGGGCGACACCGCTCGCGTTCAAACTAACGGAATTGAACCCGGTCGAACTCGCCGCCACGCTGGCGAGTTCCGTCGAACCGCGATCGGCGGCACCGAGTGCTCCGGCAGTTGCCCAATTGGTTCCGCTGGCAGCACGTGTCCAATTCACTTGGGTCTCGACCCAGTCCCGATTCAGGGCGTAGATCGGATACCCAGATGGTGTCGCATCTGTGACGTACAGCGTGAGCGTTGCCCCAGTAACCAGCGCATTGGTCGGAATGTTCGAGAGATCGAAGTAGAGCAGCGCAGATAGGTCGCGCCCGGTTCCAGCCGGATCGTCCCCATCGACGTAGAGTGTCGTCTTGTTGCCGTAGTTGCTGCTGGCGCTGCTTTGATTTAGGTAGGTATCGCGAGTGCCGACGTAACTGCTTGCGCCGTTCTGCAGGGTAGCAGTGAGCGCAGTCTCGGCCGTTGTCGCAGTGACTTCATCGATTGACTTTGACTTGATGTCCGCACAAGCCGGGACAATCCCGAGCCACAGGACCACAGCGACAAATCTCCACCCCAAACCAATGGACGAGCGTGACCTCGACATAGCGGCTTCTCCCTCTTGACTATTTGCCAACGCCCCTCCGCGCCAAGGCAAAGGGTGATCCTACCTGGCGGCTTTTGCCCCCATTATCGGCTGGCGTCAACGGCGATGCAGCGGCTGCAATTTGCCATACGATGTCAAGAGCTTACAAAATAGCTCGGGCCCGAAGCGCTTCGAACGCTCGAGCCCGATACAAGCCCGATGGCTCTAGCCCAAGCTAGACCACGGCTTCTTGCTGCTTTTTGATCGTGCCCCTGGCGGCGATCGCACCCTTGCCGCCGAAGTACTTGTTGTCGAGCCACTCAGTGAAGGGCAAGGCAACGTAGATCGACGAATAGGTGCCCATGATGACGCCCAACACGAGGATGAGCGCGAAGTCCTTCAGGGCGCCAGTGCCAAAGAAGAAGAAGGACAGCAGACTGAATACCGTGGTACCGGAAGCGAGAATCGTTCGACCCAACATCTCCGAGATGCTCACATTGATAAGCCCCTGGAATTGGGCGCCACGCAAGCGACCGAGGTTCTCACGAACGCGGTCATACACGATGACGGTATCGTTCACCGAGTAGCCCACGATTGTCAGAATTGCCGCCACCGTCTGCAGGTTGAGCTCGCGGCCCATGATAATGAGCAGCCCAATACACGACACGGCATCGTGAACCATGGCGACGACGGCTCCCGGCGCAAACCGAATGTCGAACCGGAACGCGATATACATCATCACGAAGACGATCGAGATCGCGACCGCCTTCAACGCACTGTCACGCAGCTGAGCCCCTGCCTTTGGACCGATCCATTCGACGCGCAGCAGGCTGTCTTCATGAATCGAGCCCGCTGGCAGGTACGCCTTGAGCCCATCCATGAGTTGGTCGCCCTTGCTCTTCAGCTGGATTTCGACCTTGTTGTCCCGCGCATTCTGAATGAAGGGGTTGTTGGCACCAGCCCGGAGCTCGATACCCGATAGGGCCGACATGCGCTCACGGACCCAGGGCAGATCGGGCGTGCTGCGGAACCGTACCGTAATCTTGTCGCCGCCCGGACTGAACTTGGTCTCGGTAGCCTCATGATCCGCATCGCAGCCGTCGGCTTTGATCGCACACAATCGCCCATCGATCGCTTGGTGTTGTGCCTCACTCAGCGTGGTAACGGCCTCGACCCGAATCAGAAAGCGCGAAGCTGCCTTGGCATCGACCACGCCGACTACGTCAGCCTGGTTGAAACCCGTCTTGGTGAGCGCCTGCCGGACGTCACCGTCCGTCACCTTCTGGGCAAAGGCGACCTCGATTTCGGTGCCACCGCGAAAGTCCGTTCCCATGCGCGGACCGGGTGAAATGAGTAGCCCGAGTGACCCGACCGTCATCAGGAGGCTAACGAGGATGAACCACTTACGTGGCCCCATGAAGTCGTAGAGCTTATGGCTTGGAAACAGCTGCATGGGTTAACCTAGGTCCATCTTCGCATCGCGGGACATAAAGCCGCGAGTCCACAGATCGAACAGCACTCGCGACACGACGACGCCTGTAAAGAGGCCCGCCGCGACGCCGACGATGAGGGTTACGGCAAAGCCCTTGACTGGGCCGGTACCGTATTGGGCCAGCACGATGCCGGAAATCAGCGTCGTGACGTGGCCGTCCAGGATAGCCGCAAACGCCTTGTTGTAGCCAATTTCGACGGCCGCCCGTGGACTCTTGCCTTCATGCAACTCCTCGCGAATACGCTCATTGATGAGCACGTTGGCGTCCACGTTCATGCCGACCGTGAGCGCAAAGCCCATGATGCCAGGCAGGGTGAGCGAGGCCCCGAAGGAAGCCAGGACGGCCAGCTGCAAGCAGACGTTCAGAAGGACGGAGATATCGGCAATCAGGCCGCCCTTCTTGTAGTAGGCCATCATGAACAGGAGCACGATGCCGATCCCGAGCACCGCTCCGTGAAAGCCTTGAGTGATCGAGTCGGCACCAAGCGTGGGCCCGATGCGCTGCTCGTTCGAGGGCGTGATCGGTGCGGGCAACGCGCCGGAGCGCAACACCATCTCAAGCTTGCGTGAATCACGCAGCTGAATCTCCGGATCGCCCGAGCCCATGGTGATCTGGGCGTGACCACCGGGGATCTTTGACTGAATCACCGGCGCGCTCTCGATGCGGTTGTCGAGGATGATGGCGAAGCGGCGCTTGACATTGGCACCAGTGATGCGCTCGAACACGCGGCCACCTTGATCGGTGAAGGTCAGAGCCACGTGCCAGCCACCTAACCCGCTGCCGCTCTGGTCTGGCTGAGCTACGGCGTCGCGAATCATATCGCCGCCAATGTCCGCTCGAGCGCGCAAGAGGAACGTACGCCACCCGACCTCATGTTCTTTTTGCGTGTCAGGATCCGTCTCACGCATGAGCTGAAAACCCACCTCGTGATCCGGTAGCATGGGCAGGGTAAGCACCCACTCCTTGATGCGTTTGAGCGCGTCTTTCGACTCTTCCTTGTCCTTGCGCGGAAGGTAGGCAAAAGTGCTGCTCTTGGTCTTCGCATCGCCGTTAGCGTCCATCCCGACGGGTGCCGTTTCCTGACGGAACTCGAGGCCTTCCGGCAAGCTGTCGCCCTTGGCTTGCTTGGCGATGGGGCCGAAGAAGTCCTGGTCGTCATCGAGCATCTTGAACTCGAGACGCGCGGTCGAGCTGATAATCTCGCGGATCATGTCGAAGTCCGCCGAGCGATTGCCCGGCACTTCCACGATGATGTCCTCGTCGCGGGTGCTCACTGCCGCTTCGCGCAGACCCAATTCGTCGACGCGGCGCAGAATGATTTCGCGCGCTTGCCCAACGGCACGGTCACGAATGCCCGTTTCGGTCTTGGTGCGGATGGTAAAGACGAGCGAACGCTGGTCGTCACTGCGGGTGTAACCGAGGTCGGCCTGGAACATCTGCAGAAACCGAGCGTCGATCTTGCCTGGATCGAACCCAGGCTTGACATTGATGCGCACGATGTTGGCCGGTCGACGCGGTGCCTCGATATCGACCTGCTCGCGCAACTTCGTGTACGTTTCCTCGCTCGGACGATCGGTACCCTCGTGAAGACCGTACACCTTGGTGAGTTCGGCCTTCATGTCCTCGTAGTAGCGGTCGCGCTTGTCCTTGATCGCTTCGTCGACGTCGACGCTGTAAACGAGGCGTAACCCGCCGCTCAAGTCGAGCCCTTTGGTCAGCCGGAACTTGACGCGTTGTTCGACCCAACGTGGGCAAGGGATCCTCCCCTCGCTCATCACGTCGAGGGTGGGCCACAACACGGTGAATGCACCCAACGTACACACGAGCACCAAACCAAATCGAGCGCACCAACCTGAGTCGATGACCTTCATCCCGAGCACGGCCATCCAGACCATGAGAAGGGCGAGGCAGGCCATGGGCCAAAACGCATCGTGATATACGGCAAACGCTGCGCCGACGGCACAAACGGCCGCCGTCCACAGTACGCCACGTTTCACCCTACGTAGGAGGCCCGCGACGATCCATAGGACCGCGAGGCTACCAAACACCATTGCTACGACGTTATTGACAGTGACCACTTCGCTCCGCCCTACTTGTTGGCAACCACGGTGGCGTCGCCGCCATCCTTGCCGGAGATGGCGCTCTTCAGCACCTCCACTTTGACGCCCGACGCGATTTCGACCTTCGCGGTGCGTTCACCCTGCTCGACGAGCTTACCGATGAGGCCACTTGTGAGGATCACGCGATCCCCCTTCTGTAACCCGGCAATTGCGGCTGCTTGCTTCTTGGTCTGCGAGCGCTGGCTCCACATCAAGAAGAAGAACATGGGCAGCAGCAAGAGCAGCATCATGCCCATGCCGCCAAACCCACCTGAACCAGCAGGGGCCTCAGTATGACCTTGGGGTTGGGTGGGCTGCGCGGTCTGAGCGACCGAATCTGCGGGCCCCGAAGGGCGACCCGGTGCGGGAGGGACGGCTTGGTAGAAGGATGCTGCCGAGGCCAAGGTGGGGGATTCCTCTTGAACCCACGCGCGGCGAGCCGAACGACCCGCTCACGCTGGATTTGTTCCTGGGATACCAAAGGGTTTCGTGACCGCCGACTCGCCTATCCAGGCCGAGGCAATGCAAGCGGACCCGACCCCATAAGCGGAAGGGCCGGCGGCCTATACCGGCTTTGTCGGGGGTGCGCAAGGGCCGGTCTCGGAAAGGCCAGCAGTCTGCTTGACAGAACCCGGGGCGAGTTGTAGTGAGGGTTCCCCTGCGATCCGAAGTATCGAATCTATGGACCCTTTTGGGTCGGCATTGCCCACAGGCGCGTAGCTCAGTGGTAGAGCACTACCTTGACACGGTAGGGGTCGTTGGTTCAAGCCCAATCGCGCCTACTATTCGGTTGTCCGGTTTCGCAGGAAGAGCAAAAGGGCTTACCTTCATGACGAAGTTGTCTTGATGAATAAGCTTCGGTGCCAATCCCTTGGCACGTGGACGCGCTCGAACTCTATGGTTGCGATGCGTGGTCCGGCGTTGGGATATGGAGCTCGGGGCGATGCCCCGTGGCTCGTCGATTTTGCAGCATTTAGCCAAGCGCGCCACGCACGGCTAGGCCTGCTGCATTGGGTTGAAAACAAATTTGGGGGCCAGAGCCGTTCCCCAATGGAGGAGTAAGTCAATCATATGGCGATGGGGCGTCGATTCAGTCGGGAACCGCGAGGACCGCAAGTTCGGATCAACCACCGGATTCGGGTACCCGAAGTCCGCGTGGTCGGGCCAGATGGCTCGAATCTTGGAGTGTTGTCCACGGACGATGCACTTCGACGTGCTCAAGAGGGCGGCTACGACTTGGTCGAAGTCAACCCCAAGGCCAGCCCTCCTGTCTGCAAGATCCTCGACTTTGGCAAGTTCAAGTACGAGGAAAAGAAGAAGCAGCGCGAGGCCAAGAAGAAACAGGCCGTCGTCGAGGTCAAGGAGATCAAGCTTCGCCCGAAGACGGACGACCACGACTTGATGGTCAAGGTCCGCGCCGCTCGCAAGTTCCTCGAAGCGGGCAACAAGGTCAAGTTCACCTGTCGCTTCCGCGGCCGTGAGATCACTCACCCCGAGGTGGCTTACCAGCAGTTCAACGTCATCCTGAGTAAGCTCGAAGATCTTGCCAACCTCGAGCAACGCCCAACTATGGAAGGGCGTGCCATGGCCACGATCGTTTCGCCGAAGCCGCAGGTGTTGCAGCGCCTCGCTCAGGAACGAATCGCACGTGAGCGCGCCATAGCCAAGGCTGCCGAGCAAGCCAAAGCCGCGGGCAAGCCTGTGCCGCAGCGGGTTGAGGAAGAGGAAGAGGATCTCGACGCACTCGAAGCCGCCATCAACGAAGGCGAAGATGATGACGACGAGGACGAAGACGGCGAGACCGAAGCCGCCAAGGGCGAAGAGTCGTAGTCAACAGCCTCGTCATTCGCAGTGAAACCGGCCGCCGATGGGTGGCCGGTTTCGCTTTGTGGTTTGGACGGCGCGGAAACGGCGAGGCTCCGGAACGCCTCGAGCTACCCCAAGGCCGGAACACGATTTATGCTGATTATCAGCAACTTGCACCTGTGGCTGCCATATCATATCCAAAGGACAATAATTGATCTGTAGATGTTTGCTTTTGGTCTAAAAGACATTATTATGTCTATACGAACATCAATAGGTAAGTACTGATATGTAGACTTAATGGTCATTAGTTATTCTAATAGTCCTTTTTATGACTTTTGTTAATACATTAGATACACTTGACTGGGAGCAGCAGCTCGGGGCGCAATTCCGTGCGGCTCGGCTCGAGGCCGAGCTCGACCAAGCGACCCTCGCCAAGCGCGCCAACGTGAGCGAAGGCGCGATCAAGGCGCTTGAAGCAGGCCGAGGCTCGACGCTCAAGACGCTGGTCAAGGTTCTGCGCGCCTTGAATCGCACCGACTGGCTTCTGGCTTTCGCTCCCCAAGTCTCAGTCAGTCCGCTGCAAGCATTGAAGGGCGCCACAGCACCTCGACAACGCGTCTCGCGGTCGCGAAAGCTCGCCTGATACCATGTATCGCCCGGTCCATGTCATCGAGGTACGGCTCTGGAACCAACGCGTTGGCGCCGTGATGCGCGATGAACGCAACGGCTGCTATGCCTTTGAATACGAGCCGAAGTGGCGCCGCCGAGGCATCGAGCTCTCGCCGCTGCAGATGCCGACCTCACGCCAGCTGTTTGCTTTTCCATCACTCCCCGAAGGCACCTTCCGACGACTTCCCGCCATGCTTGCGGATGCATTGCCAGACGACTTCGGAAATGCGCTCATCGATGCGTATCTGGCTCGGCAAGGCATCGAGAAGGAGCGCATCACGCCACTCGATCGCTTGGCCTACGTTGGGAGTCGCGGCATGGGTGCGCTTGAGTTTCGACCCGCACTGCGCACGCTGGCGAGAAAGCCCACCGCCCTACAGCTAAGTCAGTTGGTGCTTGCGTCACGCAAGGCGTTGTCCGGCGTACTCGCGGGTGATCGTGAGACCGAAGCTGCGCTCAAGAACCTCGTGCAGGTCGGAACCTCAGCGGGTGGCGCACGCGCCAAAGCCGTCATCGCCTGGAACCCGAGCACCCACGAGCTCCGCTCGGGACAGCTGCCAGCCGACGCAGGCTTTGAGCATTGGCTGATCAAGTTCGATGGCGTGGGGCACGATCAGGAACTCGGAACGAGTGAGCACTATGGTCGCATCGAGTACGCCTACTACCTGATGGCCATTGCTGCTGGGATCCCGATGATGCCGTCGCGCCTGCTCGAGGAACACGGCCGCGCCCATTTCATGACCAAGCGTTTCGACCGTGACTTGAACCGAAAGCATCACGTTCAGACCTTCTGCGCCATGGCGCACCTTGACTTCAAGCAACGTGCCACGCACGACTACAGTCAGCTCTTCCAAGTCATCGATCAACTGGGGCTAGCTCCCGGTGTACGCGAAGATGCCTTCCGGCGCATGACGTTCAATGTCCTTGCCGCCAATTGCGACGACCACAGCAAGAACTTCGCTTTCCTGCTGACAGAAGGCGGCAGTTGGGCGCTTGCCCCGGCCTATGACGTGACTCACGCTTTCAACCCAGCTGGTGCCTGGACCTACCAACATCTGCTGGCGGTCGACGGCAAGTTTACGGATATCTCGCGCTCCAATCTGTTCGCCGTCGGGGATCGATTCGCGGTACCGGGCTACGCCGGGCTCTTTCGACAAGTGGCCAACACGCTCGAACGCTGGCCAGAATTTGCGGTTCAAGCCGGCGTCCCGCGCAATGTAGCGGCCAAGATCCAGTCCGACTTTTCGCTAGCACCGTGAGACGGAATTGCTGGAACGGTGATTTTGAGTCCCGATCGAGACGTGGCTACGAATGCCACTCGAACGTCAGCCAAGCGTACCAGAACCTAGCTGGGTAAAGGCATCGAACTCTCACTTCGCGCGATGCGTCGTCTGACGCTTGCCCCCCACAAGGCCTCCGGCATAGGCACCCACGACAGCCAACCCGATTACCAAGAGCACGATGGCCACGATGAGCCCGGTGCGCTTCGGGCGCCCGATTTGCGCATCCAAGTCCGCTTGAGACGTGCGAGAAGTCAATGCGCTGGCGAGCCTCGAGTTATTCGATGGCGAGGGCGGAGCGGCGTCCTCGAGCGCGGCCAAGTTGCCGATCTCGATCGAGCTGTCATCGTTGGCGTCACCCGAGTTGTCGGAACCGCCGAGGCTGAGCTCGCCCATGTCAGTCGCCCAATTGTGGACGTTTTCAAAACTGGCAAGATTGATCGGCGTACCGCGCGCATCGAACATCGATGAGGCCTCGCGCCCCTTCTCGATTGAGGTGAATTCGAAGAGCGCCTCTTCAATCAGCGATCCGATTAGAGTTCCGCGATCCTTGCTCTTGTTGGCACGGTTGGAATCGCGCGCAGCCACGACGGGCGACAGCATGTCCGCAATGTCGAACGACGAGGCACCGCGGTGGTCGCGGTACATCAGTGCCGCCAGTTCGCGCCCGAGGTCGCGCGCGGCTTGGTAGCGCTTGTCCGGATCGCGCGCGAGCGCACGCGCTAGAACCGCTTCAACCTCGGCATCGCAATACGGATTGAACTGCGAGATCGGTGGAATGTTCGCCGCCTGCACTTGGCGCACCGTTTCGAGATCGCTTTCGCCGAGGAACAACCGTCGCCCGGCCAACATCTCCCACAGGATGATGCCGACCGCGAATACGTCAGTGCGCAGATCGACGGATTGGCCGTGCGCTGCTTCCGGCGAGAGGTAACCGAATTTGCCCTTGATGATTCCGGGTTCGCTACGCTCGAGTTGGCTATTCGCCTTCGCAAGGCCAAAGTCCACGATCTTGACCTCACCATGGCGAGTGATGAGCACGTTGGGCGGCGACATGTCGCGGTGCACAATGTGTAGATCGCGCCCCTTACTGTCCTTGCAGTTGTGCGCGTACTCGAGGCCTTCGCAAATCTTCAGGCAGATAAGGCTTGCTTCCTGCACCGGGAAGGGCCGGTTCTGTTTGCGCTGCGCCTCAATCAGCGCCTTGAGATCCGCGCCATCGACATACTCCATGACGATGAAGTAGGTGTTGTCACCCATGCCGATGTCGAACACCTGAACGCAATTCGAGTGCGACAGGTTGGCGCTCAACCGCGCTTCATCCAGGAACATCCCGATGAACTGCTTCTTCTCGGCCAGGTGCGGCAGAACGCGCTTGATTGCGACGGTCTTCTTGAAGCCCTCCACGCCGGCGCTTTCGGCACGAAACACTTCCGCCATGCCGCCTGCGGCAATGCGCTGTAGAACTCGATAGCGCTGCTGATTGGTCGACGACATGTTGGTTGTTCTTTGCCCGATCGGTTCACACGAGCCGGGTCTTACCCGAGCCTAGGCTGCGAGTCGTGAGTGGGTCAAGCCGAAGCCCACCCAAAACTCTTGACCGGCCCGGACTAGGCGGGCATATCGTGCTCTGACCATGAGTGACGACCACTCGGATCCCCAGGCTACGCCAGAGCCGTCGAGGCCTGTCGTCGAGAGCATTCCGCCCAATGAACCCAGAACTCCCGCGTGGTTGACTTGGGTCGGTTTTGCGCTGTTCCTCTTGGCGTTGGGCTGGTTTGCGGCGCGGTGTGGCGGCGGTGAAGCTGCGGGTGGCGCCGCGGCTCCGGCAGAGGCGCCCGCGGCCTCAGCTCGGTAGGTTGGCCAATTAGCCGATTGGCTGGGGTTGCGGAGGGAATTAATCTTGGCGGCGATTTAGAATTTGCTCGCCTGCCGAAGATTCTCCGCTAAGGTGGCGCTCCCCTCGGGGCTGTAGCTCAGCTGGGAGAGCGCCGCACTGGCAGTGCGGAGGTCTGGGGTTCGATCCCCCACAGCTCCACCAAATCGACGCGGCTTTGCGTCATTCGTGGGTGCGAGGAGTCGACAATCCATTCGGGTGTCTGAGCCTCGTTTTGTTGGTGCAGCGCGGATACGGCCGAGTTGCGCAGTCAGCCTACCGTGCAATGACGCGCGGATGCGTTGCGCGATTTTTGCGTCCATCAAGGCGAGAAGCGTTGAAGAAACACGCACGAATTTCGTCGCGTCGGGGCGAATAGCCAGCGCAAGAAGCCGATGATTGCGCGTTGCCGATTGCGCTCGTAGACTGACGTCGCTTCGTGGTTCATCGGCCACAAGTTGGTCGATTCACGGCCACGAAAACACTCCCGAAGTTTCCCGAGGAAGGTCAACTATGCCCCTAGTTGCATTGCGTCAGCTCCTGGATCACGCCGCCGAGAACAATTACGGCGTTGCGGCTCTCAACGTCAATAACATGGAGCAGATCCAAGCCATCATGGAAGCCGCCCGCGAGACGGACAGCCCGGTCATCGTCCAGGCCAGTCGTGGTGCGCGCTCCTATACCAACGACAACTTTCTGCGTCACCTCATGCTGGCTGCCGCCGAGCTCTACCCCGAGCTTCCCATCGTCATGCATCAGGATCACGGCAATTCAGCCGAGACCTGCTACTCGGCGATTCATCAGGGCTTTACCAGCGTCATGATGGACGGCTCGCTCGCGCCCGACGGCAAGAGCCCCGCCACCTACGAGTACAACTGCCAGGTCACCAAGCAGGTCGTTGACGTCGCCCACAGCCTCGGCATCTCGGTCGAAGGCGAGCTCGGCTGCCTCGGCGGGATCGAAGACGGTCACGGCGCTGGCCTGAGCCAGGAAGACGCGCTCAAGCACCTGACCGATCCGGATCAGGCCGTCGACTTCGTGAAGGCGACCGGCGTCGACGCCCTCGCGGTTGCGATCGGCACCAGCCCCGGCGCCTACACGTTCTCGAAGAAGCCCACGGGCGAGGTGCTGGTGATGAGCCGCATCGAGGAGATCCACAAGAAACTGCCGAACTGCCACATGGTGATGCACGGATCCTCCAGCGTTCCACAGGACCTGCAGGACCTCATCAACAAGTACGGCGGCAAGATGAAGCAGACCTACGGCGTACCAGTCGAAGAGATCCAACGCGGCATCAAGAACGGCGTGCGCAAGATCAACGTCGACACCGACAACCGTATGGCGATTACGGCTGCAATCCGCCAGGTATTCAGCGTGTCCCCCGAAAAGTTCGACCCGCGCGACTACCTCGTTCCCGCTCGC
>Ga0302321_100000059_pt1 | contig 96470 bp, 160 predicted proteins | sample Fen_T0_1_FD_202505 | JGI IMG/M metagenome (GOLD analysis project Ga0302321, IMG submission 202505) | Peat permafrost microbial communities from Stordalen Mire near Abisko, Sweden - Fen_T0_1 | ecosystem: Environmental > Terrestrial > Soil > Wetlands > Permafrost | place: Sweden: Abisko...
GTCGGAAAAGCGCCCTCGTTACTACAGTGGGTTGTCACGGTAACGATCCGAGTTCTTCCGCTTAAGAGGCGGATGCTTCACCATTAAAGCTTACAACCCATATTTAATCAGTAGGCCCAGATGGAATCGAACCATCATGGGGCGCTTATAAGGCGCCTCCTCTAGCCGTTGAGGTATAGGCCTATATTGTAGTCTTGGGGAGACTCGAACTCCCACACATTTCTGCATGGGCTTCTAAGACCCACGTGTCTACCAGTTCCACCACAAGACCATAATCAAAATATCGTCCAACATGTCAATTCATGTAAAGTTCTCTACGAACCCAGAGAGATGCTAACTCTCCGATATGATATACTGTCGATGAGATTCGAACTCACAAATTTACGTTGCTCAAACGTATGCCTCTACCAAATTTGGCTACGACAGCATAAAATTGCAGAGGATGGATTTGAACCACCGATCTCAGGCTTATGAGGCGTGCGGGAACTCCGGGCTTCCCTACTCTGCTACACTATACTCAACTACATTGTGAAACCATTATAAACTTCCTAAAACAAGAAGTAAACAACTTTGTGCTCTCTCTGGGACTCGAACCCAGAATTTAGCTTTCGTAGAACTATGTGATATCCAGTTTCACCAAAAGAGCAAACGTATCAGAGAACCACTCTCGATACACGAATCGAACGTGTTAGATACGGATTTTGTTCCATGACCCAGTCGAATAGTCGAATCGAACGACTTGGAAGCAAGATGAAGAAGAGTGTTGCATAGTAGGAGTTTAGCCATTCACAAAGTTTCCTTTATTATACCATGCTCTTTTCTGCCACTCTTCATATTCTCATTGGGAGTCGAACCCAAATCATTTCCTTCGGACGGAAATATGATATCCATTTCACTATGAGAATAAAAACAGAATCGGATTGCAGTCCTTTCCTGTCCCAGAGAATCGACCTGCAAGTCTATCTTCTGTTTGTCAGGTTTCAAGCCCGACAATGAGCGGATACTGGGAATCGAACCCAGTGCTGAACATTGGCAATGTTCTGTGTTACCAATCTACTATACCCGCATTAAAAATGGAGCCGACGGTTTTTCCTGGTTTTCTCCAGGCGCCGGCATAAATGGTAGAGAGCCCGAGATTTGAACTCGGATCGAACGCTTCCAGGGCGAACAGGTTGCACAGATTACCTTCAGCTCTCTATAAGTCGGAAAGACAGGATTTGAACCTGCGACCCTCTGCGCCCAAGGCAGATGCGCTACCAGACTGCGCTACTTTCCGATGTTGTAGTCCCTGAGGGGATTGAACCCCCGACCCTCTCCGTGTAAGGAAGACGCTCTACCACTGAGCTAAGAGACCATGTTGTGAGATTCCCGGACTAGCCGGCCCAGAGCTCACGTGAGTCTTCGAAGAGCATGCAATGAAGGAGTCGAACCCTCGCTAATCAGGTTGGAGCTGATTGTGCTTCCATAACACTTATTGCATATAACATGATGACGTATTTCTACACCGGGATGCGCCAGGCCCTCATGTCCTGGAAACATAGTCATCCCCCAGCTTCGCTGGTTGGGGAGGAAGATGATGATTCCTTTTGTCCCGAAGGTCGCATGAATTTCTCAACCTTCACTCCCCAGTAGGTGATGAGAGAATCGAACTCCCATTATGCGGTAATCGGCCGCAAGTTCTACCATTGAACTAATCACCCATAATAATATTTTTTCCATGAGTCACCAATTTGTTCTTCTAAACTTAGGATATCTTTTCTAGAAATTTTTTCTTCATGAAAAAGTCTATGACAATTTGGACATAACAGAGAAAAGGCCGGGTATGCAACCGATTCCACACCTTAAGTCTCATTGCAGGTAATTACTCTGAATGAAGTCTTCGCCGATCAAGCTTGAACTTACGACTTAGCAGGATTCGAACCTGCCACCACCACCACCCGATGTACCCCTAGAGAGACTCGAACTCTCATGACCATTAGGCCGGCACCTTTTGAGGATGCTGTGTCTACCAATTCCACCATAGAGATATGGTGCAGTCTCTCCTCGCTGTCACACAACTTGAAGTATGTGTCACTACCCGACGTCTCAGGCTTCCGGTTCACCACCGGAACAGTCGACAAGGAGGGACTCGAACCCTCACGACAATTAAGTCAGTTGATTTTAAGTCAACTATGGCTACCATTACATCACTCGTCGATGTGGGTCATAGAGGGATCGAACCTCTCGGTATGCTCCAGGCAGGGTGCGTTTACAGCGCACTGAATCTCCATTGATTCAAATGACCCAAATTTTTAAAGAGGACCCTCTCGGAATCGAACCGAGCTAGAGTAAGTTAACAGCTTACCGCAATCAACCAGACATGCCAAGGATCCAAAATCTATGGATTGTACGGGAGTCGAACCCGTTACACTGCCGCGGCAGGGACCAATTCCTATCCCCATATTAGTGGAGACACTGGGACTCGAACCCAGAACTAGTTCCATCAACACAACCCAAACTTCATGCGTATGGGAATCGAACCCATCTCGTCTCCGTGACAGGGAGATCGCCACTCCAGTAGCGTTACGCACGATGAAAAGATTCCTAGATGTCAGACAATCAAAATTCAAATCTGAATCAACTCGAGTGCCTTACGGTAAGACTCGCATCTAGAATGTGGGGGCGGAGGGAATCGAACCCACGACCTTCCGCTTAAAAGGCGGTTGCTCCGACGCAACATGAGCTGCACCCCCATACTGTGAAACCATTATATCATAAAATAAACGAGAATGTTCTACCATTAAACTAAATGAGTCGCGGCACTAACATATCAGGTGCGACCTGAATCTCGGCTAGCACGTATCATTATAGGAATCGAACCTATGTCTTTCTCCATCTGGTGCCGGTGTCCTGCTTTAGACGACCTCACCATAAAATTAATGGTGGTGAGAGTTAGGCGCGAGCTAACATTACCGGCTTGGGTGGTCAGACGGTATCGATCCGTCGCTCGAACATTCACAGTGTCCCGTGCTACCATTACACCATGACCACCATACTACAGGGGAAGTTGGTGCTTCCCCGTCAACTATTCACTTATAAAAGATCTACTGTGGACCGCAAGGGAATCGAACCCTTACATTCGCCGTGCAAAGGCGACGTGCTACCATTATCACTAGCAGCCCATTTATTCAAAATGTTGGGGTTCCTGAACCGCCGAACAGATCCCCTGTTTGCTATCCCTATATAGCTTTCCTGCGGAGTGACGGGGAGTCGAACCCGGCCCTTATTCAGAACTATCGGTTTTCAAGACCGACCTTGCGTTGCCGTTGCAAGCGTACACTCCATATTCTATTTAAATAACCTCTGCAATATTTCTACTGCAGAGGCTTTCAACTATGATGCTTTCAACACAGTCTTCTTTACAACGTGGTCTGCGGTATGACTTGCACACCAAGAGTCAGGCTTGAGGAGGGTCTTGAAACCTTGGCTTACAACCATTGCCGTAAGTTCCTTAACGTGATCTGAAGATCTAAACTTCAGATTAGGATTGGCATCGATATGAACAGTCAAACCAGAAGTTTCTGGAATGTGTGAGTTCAACTCCAATCCCGTATTCACGCTCATCCACACCTCCTTCAAAAGCCTTTCTCGAAGTGACTTAACCCTTGCCGTTCTCTCTCTAGCGTAAAATGCCCTACCACCCTTACCCTTCTTCAACACTACAATTACGGATACAAACTCCGTATGCTTACCAGCTTGCTGAGAGTCTGTACCCACGTGGATCTCCGTATCATCCTCTACCAATAGAGCCTTGATATCTTCAAGGATATTTGGCATTGGCTTACCGTTGATCGTCTTCCAGCTCTTATCCAGCAACATTTTATTTTCCTTTCAACTGCTTCTTTTTCATATTCTTACTTGTAAATGTCTCTGTTTGAGTATGACAATTTGGACAAAGAAATCTTACATTTTCTTGTCTATCATCCAATCTATTCCCACTTTTATGATCAACTTGAAGTACCAACTTTTTTCCATTCCATTCTGGTCCCAAGTTGCAAAGTTCACACCTATAAGGTCTACCTATTTTTATGAGAGCTTTTCTTACGTTGCGCGTATTCTTTTTCTTTTCATGTAATGCTAAAATTTGTTCTGGACCAAGATATTCTTTTTTTAACTTAACTTCCTTTATTCTTTTTGGAAACTTTGAATTGTTAAATTTTGCTGCACATGAATGATTACAAAATTTACCTTTTCGTTTTTCAAAATCTATAATGTTACCGCAGAAACAACATCTTTTAGGTGATAAATCATACTCGTCTCTTAAAAGAGACATTCTAATATTAAGAGCCAAATCTGCCGCTCTTTTTGCTGGAGCCCATTTAGATTCCATATTTTCTCTCCGTCACCTGGATTCGAACCAAGATAGCGAGTGTCAAAGACTCGCGTCCTACCTTTAGACGATAACGGAATATTCTCTTCGTTCCTATCTTTATGTTTTGGGATTTACCAGAGATAGGAAGTGCTGGTAAATCCTATATGGCGTCCTGGAAGCTTATTACCGCGTGTTGACAAGGATGCAATACTATCCTGTTCTGCCACGCAGTTATACGCTTCAAATTTTTGGGCGCGTTGATTTAGCACAACCATTCTCCTAAAAGTTATATATGTTCTAACTTTCGATTATGACTAAATAATATCACAAGATTTTTCAGAGGTACACACTTTTGTGATTATTTTGCCATCTTGACAGATTCTTCGTGAAAATCTTCATTGATGCATAGACAGTCACAAACTTGGCATTTATACCACTTATGTGGGAATAGAGGAAATAAAGAAGCTACTGTACCTGAGTATAATTTCATATGCTGCGGATGTGGGCAGATAATTCCCCAATCATCTAATACTTCAGCATATGCTTCATATGGATCTTTTTTAGAGGTATAAATTTTACTAAAAATAGATTCAGAGACTATAACTCTTTCTTTATCATCTAAATCATGAAAAGGGATAAGCTCAGACTTAGGGCCATTTAGGTGCCGTTTAAGTCGATGAATTTCTATCCTTGTCGGGGTCTTGCGTGACATCTGAAAAGTTCTTCTCCTCTATTGAGGATAAGTATGTTCTTCCGGATTCATCGACAAGATAAATTTTCTTTTTTAGATCGTGGTAATGATGTATGGTATTTTCAGTACCACCTTTTCTATCTTGATGCACGAGAGCAAATCCAACATCAGAATTCTCAGCTATACTCTTATTTCTAGCGAAAGCAGCTTTAGCGAATTCCCATCTTTCTCCATATGTCCCAGGAACAACAGGATACTCTACAAGCTTCAACTTATAGATCCTAGAAGCCTCTGCTGCAAAATTATCTGCTCCTAATCTACAGGCTCCAGATACAATGACAACATCTCTATGAGGATTGTTAACTACGATCTTTTCTACAAGATTAAATACAATCTTTCTGTCGGTTAAACTGCACCTACGTCTACTACCGACTATACCTACTCTTAGTTGTGGTTTCATAACCCTAATTAGGCTTTCCCACATGCTCACCTTCATGTGTGGCATACAGAAGTGTATTCTTGCTTAGAGTCTCTAAAATATCTCTCATTTCACTAGAATCCTTAGACAAGTTCTGGCAGAGTTCCATGAGCCTAACATAAGCATAAAGTTCCTTTGCGGAATCAGCATACTTTCTCTTCAGCTTTTTATCTCTTCCTTTAAAGATGTCATTTTGCTTCTTAGCATCACGAAGCCTCTTCGCTAGAAGAGAATGAATCTTTCCGTAAATTCTAACCATTTCTTTCTGGCTTAGACTTACAGAGAAACTCTTTTCTGAACCTTTCTTCTTAGACTTTGACATCCTTTTAGTATGTATAGGATATCCAAGATTTTACCCTTCACTCGAACAACTAGAGGTGTTTATTATAATGGTGGTGGATTATGCCATCTTTTATATTTGAGTGTGAGTAGAGGTCACCGAGGAGATCATGATATATAATAGAACCTTAGTTAGGCTTCACCTTATCACCACTGTTCTTCTCAAGTTCCTTGGCACGTCTAGAGACAACAGTATTGCCAGAATTCTTAGAAATCTGATTCATCCTTCGAACAAATTCATCATTTTCATTTTGTGCAATCTTCTTAATACTCGGCATCACTTCTTCCATCGTTCTCATCATGACAACCCTCATATCTCTTGTCATGACAACTCCAGCCAGCCATCCCCTAATCTTAAAGACTTCAACATCATCTGTCAAAATTTCTGGCTTGCAGTTTTTGAGTTGTAGATACATTTCTTCAAAATCTTGTGACGGTATCCTAATACTCAATTCGCATAGATTTAGAGTCTGATATGTTCTGTCTGCCATTACCATACCAGCGAAATCCACAACTACCTTGTGAGCAGATTCCGGAACAGTTCTTCCACTTGATATCTTTTTTAGATATTGCTTTTCTATGATAAGTGGATATACTCTCCAACCCTTGTTTGTTATGATCTTTTTCCATTCCATATTATCTTTTCCTCATAACACCATATACCTGGTAACGAGTTATTCGATCTACGTTATCTGTGAAAAGCTTACCTTCTAAATGTTCACATTCGTGTTGGAACATTCTTGCAACAAGACCATTCAACTGGCAAGAGAACTGTTCTCCTTGCATATTAAAATATGAACAGGCTATAGCTGCATATCTTGAAATTAGGAGGTTTACTCCTGGAAATGATAAGCATCCTTCTCTATCTGCAACTTCATCTTCGATCCCGACATACTTCGGATTGACGATCACATTAGCTATATTATTAGCTGCGGCAAAATCACTTCTGACCACAAAAAGCTTCCACGGCAAACCAACCTGATTAGCTGCCAATGCTAAACCGTTATGCTGTTCGGCAAGCATGAGTTTCATTGTTTCTACCAATGAAGGAACATCACTATCTCCAAGATCATTAAAGTCAATCTCAATGGTCGGTGTTGTAAGACTCCTATTTGGATACTTTAAAATTTTCATTTCTTATCCAGGAAGTTTCTCAACTTTTCAAGAACTGTTTGAACCTTGTCCGCAATTTCTGTCTTATCATAGCCTAGAGCCAATTCCCTGACGCTATCTAGCATCTGAGTTGACCATCTAAGAACAGCGATAGACTGCTCAGTCCTTCTACGAGTATCGACAGATTGCCAGCCACTCAACCACATAACATGATCCTGGTTTCCAGGAGTAAAAGGATTATGTTCATCGGAAAGACCAACACGAGCAGATTCAATGCCTTGAGTCTCAGCCTGAAGCAATCTTGTGATCTCGGTGACCTTTTCGTCTTTCAGCTTTGAGTCTTCTTTTATCTTCTTATTTTCATTAACTAGAAATTGAATCTCTTGAACGTGAGACTCTAAAAGTTTTAGCTTTCCCTCAATACAGAGAACGCAGTAGTTATTTCTCTCTTCAAAGCTTGAATTAAGACTACTATCACAACTTAGGCAATTGCTCATTATTTTGTTCCTTCACAATCATTCTAAGACTAGCTAGTTCTTCCAATAGTCTAATTACGACATCTGGAACCTGATCGTTGTCTCTTACATCATCTGGGAAGAGAGTAAGAATCTTGGATCCAATAAGCATGATGGCAGCTTCCATCTCGCCTTTCTCAAGTTCACTCTGGGCTAACTTCTTTGATTTGTTGTTTACGAACTCACTAAAATCCTTAAGCCACACATCTGCACTCACTGTATGCCCTTTCCTAGTGACTGTGTCATAGTGGCAACTTTGAGAATCTCATTCTCTTCCTTCAATGTTTCCACGAATGCTATGAGATCTCTCTGAGTTGCTATAAGTTTAATTGAGGCAAGTCTAAGATCTTCATGCACCTGTAGCAAATTCTCCAACTCAATTCTTAACGAATCCCGTTCAGCAATGATAGATTCTATCTCAAATGGATCTTGCTCGACTTTTTCCTTGTGGAACATGTTAAAGATTTTCTTAATCACGTTCCACCAGATCTTCAAACTTATCTTGCTTTCCGCCTGCCTTGAGTCTATTCTGTTCTCTTACAACAACGCCGGGCAAATCATTATCCCACGGTTCTTCAAGCAGTCTTCTACCGTGCGCAGAACAGACAGTCGGGATAAGACCATTCCACTTGACAATGTATACCTGACCCTCAAACCAGTTGTGAGGACTTGTAAGCCACTGACGAGCTCGAGCAATAGTACCGAGATTCTTGCCGAACTCTTCAGGAAGCTTTTCTTGAGATGCAGGCTTACTATCAACAGATCCAGTAACGTCGATAATCTTTAGTCGGGACATATTAGACTTTCTGAAGCTGTCCACCACTCTTCACAAAGACAATGATGTTTTCCTGACCTGTAGAATCTAACTTTTCAATAAGCTGATCCACAAGCTGTCGAGAGAACATGAACATCTCACCGTCTTCGACCTTGATAGCTGAAACTCCATTAACCTGACATTGGGCCTTCATATATGCCAATGCAGTGTTCGCATCACTTTCATCATATTCATCAGACATAATCGTTCGGTGTCCTTTCAGTTTGACCCTGGGCTGCGAGAGACTTCGTAATCTCTGAGTTTGCTACATTAACCATGGAAACGAGAATATCGTTCTGGTAATTGGCCAATTCAATCCACTTGTTAAGTTCGATTCGATCAATGATGGCTCTGATCATAGATCCAATGCCAAATGAGCAAAGAAGAACACCGAACAGGCTATTAAGCAATGTCAATGACAAAACAAGACCTGCGATAAAAATAAGTGTAAAAACTGTATTAACGACCATGTCAATCTTAAATTCCTTCTTGACAGGTTCCATCTTTTCTTCTTGACTCACATTATCCTCACTAATCTTGATATGGTGTATGCTTCAATGGATTTGACTTACACTCCAAACAAAGGGCGCCATCCAAATTTTCACCCCAGTCATTTTCATCTGGAAAACCGAAGAAGAGAATCTTCTTACCACAACCTCCAGCACATTCTCTTAGAATATCATTCCCGTCCTCAACTGCCACTGCGAGATTATCATCTGAAGCGGATCCACTCAATTTAGTAGTTGACAAGTTCATGGTACTCCTATTATAACACAAAAATCACTAGATTGAAACACTTTGTTTAATCTGTGTGTGGATCGTCATAAATTGTGTTATCGAAATCGAATAAGTATTGTTCGTCATTTTCCCAATCGGTCTTAGGCTCTTCTTCTTTAGGCTTTTCTACTCTCTTCTTAAAGATTGGAGGCAACCCCTTCTTTTCCTTGTCTTCGCTCATAGTCTCTCTTTTGTAAGTAGTACTCTGAAGTATTATCGATGAATTAGATGACATCTTCCAGAAGACGTTCTTTAGACAGAAGTCTTCTTTCAGATGTCATCATTTTACATGTCTTTCTGGTCCTTCAGGCTATCTCTAAATGATTCAAACATGAGACGTGAATCTTTGACAAATGTCTCAACTCTCTTAACGACGCCTTCTGGATAGTAATCACAATCATAAATAGAAGCAGTGTTACCATACTCGTCTGGTTCTGGATTTAGAATTAGAAGATCTATCTCCGATAAAGCATGGTCATGTTCTACACATGCACAGTGAAGACAATTTGCATAATATCCCATCCCCAATACCTTTGTCTCGAGGTGTTCATAACAAAGGCCATGAGCCAATACCAAGTCAACCAATTGATCCCTGCTGAGACCTTCGAGGAGATTCAAGCGGCTGTCCTTATCTCCCTTCATTGTCTTCAATTCTGTAGTCATACATGCCTCTTAGAGTCTTCAACGGTAAAACCGTTCGGATATCTATTCATGAGCTTTACTACATTCATTGTTGCAATTTCTGAGAGAGTAAACCCCAAAGACTTGGCTAGCACTGAAACATACCACAATACATCGCCGAGTTCTTTAGCCGCCTTATTCTTATCCAACTCATGCCCATGACCATGAGCCTTCTTCATTAGATCTGCAAATTCACCAGCTTCGCCGGAAAGCCCTAAAGACCAAACCATTTGATCATACACATCAAGTAGTGGCTCTAGAACTTTCTTATCGGCTCCATCTCCGTCACCAACAAAATCATGAAGAGCATCCGAGATAGTTTCTGGAATCTTATATGCTCTCTGATCTCTCGGAGACGTGCGCAGAGCTGCTTCTTGATATTCATCCAAAGTCATTTCTTGTCCCATTTAAAAGTGTACCCAAGCTTTCTCAAGGCATCTTCTGCTTTACCGAATGCAAGATGCCAGGTGCAATTTGTAGGAGTTGTAATGCCAGTTCCGCAAAAACATTCGTATGGATGAATCTCCATGAATTCTTTGCATAACTGAAGAGCTTCTTCAATCAACTTAGCCTTAAGCTCTTCGGCATTGAAAGGCATAACCATTTACTCTTCTTCCTCATCCAAAGGAAGTTCAAGCTGCTTTCCAAGCTCATGCTTGTTGACGAGTAGATCAATTCCTTCTTCGATTGCCTTAAGAAGAAGCTGAAGAACAATCTTTCCATCAATCTCCGTCTGTTCTGAAACCTTGCCATTCTTGTAGACGATAAAGTACACCTTACCATCGAGCTGCAACATCATTTCTTCCTGAACCTTCTTAGCCTTCTTAACAACCTTCTTTTTCTTAGCCATTTTGTTTCTCCTTAGTGAGTTCCGATATATCCACCATCTGCTTCATAATATAATCTCTTTCCATCTTCCATGATAGGACTTTGTCCCTCGTCGTACCAGGTTTGGAACAATGAAAGATAATATTCTCTATCTGCTTCATTGTAACCATTCGAATCCCAACCAGCGTGCATCTCTGATGGAGTTGTGAAATTAATCTCTTGCTTATAATGAAGCATTTCATGAAGAAGAGCAGATCTCATCCAGTTCAGCCTGATGTGTCTTCCACCTTCCGTTCCAAGGTAACAATAGCCTTCTGTATCTTCATCATGCAATCTCAAACAATTTATTCTGTGAGTGTCAACAGTGGCGTTTACAAACTCTGTTTTTGTTGCCAACTTTCTTCTTTCAAGAATGTCCAGAGCAAGATTCACCTCAAATTGAACTCTTTCACATGTAAGATCATTTTGACCGATTGTCCAAGTTGACATTCCAATCGGATCACATGTCTGGAGATTATTTTGAGGACCACAACTTAAAAGTAAAGCAATGATTATAGTGTATCTCATTTTAGTGAATTCCTAACGATCCGCCATCCGGATTGTAGTAGTATCTTGTTCCATCTTCCATGACTGGGCTTACACCTTCATTATACCACAAGAGATAAATTTGGTGTTCATATTCATGATCTGCTTCGTAAAAACCTCTCTCTTTCCATCCGATATGATTAGATGTTGAAATGTCAAGATCTGCTGCTTGCTTATAATGAATAAGTTCGTGAAGAAGAGCAGTTCTATCCCAAGCTAAAACAATCATTCCGAATCCTTCTGTTCCGTCAAAACAGTCAAATTCTTTTTCATCACTAGACTTAACTGCCATTCTTAGGCATGTGACTTGTTTTACTTCGACCACTGCGTTAACAAACTCTGTTCTTTTTGCTATCCCTCTCTCTTCAAGAATATCAAGAGCTATATTGACTTCCTGTTGAATTCTTTCACATGTAACATCGTTCTGTCTTATCGTCCACTTTCCAGTACCAATTGGATCACACTCGACTGCAAATTGACCCACCCCGCAGCTAGTGAGTAATAAACCTGTGAGTATTAGTTTCCGCACGCCGCCGCCTGAATAATAAGATCGAGCTGAGTCTCAATCTGTGCTGGTGTTACATGAATTTCAAGTCCTGGAATTCCGCCTGAAGCGTTGGCAATGATATCCCATTCCGCCCCAGCGTCCATATACTGTCTATCTGTAAAAATACTGATTGGCGTACTCTTGCCGAATGATTCATTTACGATTTGTGTGACAGTCACTGTTGGAGTCCACGTACTTTGTGGTTGCTCATCACTGAATACAATGACGGCTCTTTTGCTTTGACTGCTTGTATTCCATGAAAGACCGAGCGGATTTGTCACGATTAACAGGTCATCAAGGGCGTCGAGAGTAGGTTCAGCTCCAGATCCCAAAGCTCCATTTTGAGCGCCAACAGCATTTGAGAATGTTGTTGCATTCGTAAAGTCTTGATACAATCTTGGATTACTTCCCCACGCCTGCCAATCATTATCTGGAGCTGTGACGAGAGCGTATCTTCTTGTCGTGTTTCCAGCATACTTCATCACCCATGTTCTGACAGCCATCTGGACGTAATAGATCGAAGTCTGCATACTACAACTATTGTCGATTATCATAACGAGATCGAGAGGCTTTTCAGGGACTCCGTCATCGATCTGACCGTTGCAGTTATCGTCTACACCATTACAAGTCTCTTGTTGTGGTGTTTGCTGATACGAACAAACTTCCTGACCGGCGAGACACCGAGTTGTTCCAGGGTGGCAGATTCCCTTACTAACTGTGTCAATCGGGCCAGTATAACAAAATTGGACGGGAAGATCTTCAGCTTCATCGATCAAACCATCACAATCATCGTCCACGCCATTACAAACTTCTGCAGTTGGAGTCGGAGCACTGCAACCGCCCCAAGTTGTATTAAGACAAATTTGTTTTCCTGTACCACAGGAATTTGAGCAATCTTGAACAAGACTCTCATCTGTCATTCCATCGCAGTCATTGTCTAGTCCGTCGCATGTTTCTTTCTCTGGACCGACAAATCCAACACACGTTCTTCCACCATCTTCATCACACTTAAGAATACCGTCATGACAAATGCCTCTGTTCAAAGAAAGCATGTACTCCGGGTGACATGGAGTATCACAGTCACCCACCGGCACGACTTCATTCTGTTTGCAGCTACAACTCTGAAACAACATCAGCAGCGACAACAGGATTGTCTTCTTCAATTTGTGATCCCTTCTGGGCTAACTTCTTTTCTGAATCAGTGAATGGAAGATCGATGCTAAATTCCATTGCCTTAACAGCGTCATGAGGACCGACATTGAAGCACAATGTAACAAGCAATTGATCATCCATACGAATGACATGACTACTTCCACCACTAAAGAAGCCATGGTTGGCGAGAGTCTTAAGAATCTCCGTGATACCTCCCTGTCTAACTCTAACGTTGGCAGGTCGGTTCTCGACTCCATCAACATACACAATCACATCATTGGACTGATTCATATTATCCTTATATCACAAATTAAGCAAGATGTTAAATTTCTGGAAGATCAAATGGATCAATCTTTCTCGTTTGAACTCGAAGTTTTCTTTTCTTTGCATTCTTCTTCTTTCTAAAGTAATCTTCCCACATGTGTGTTTCACAGCGGTGATGAGACTTATGACCTTGACATCGAACACAAACATGATTACAGTTTCTTCTGCTACACCAATTCGTCAAGTCGAACTTGTGATCATAGCACATCACTCATCTCCAATGTATTTTATACGAAGAGTTGCAGTGAAGAGAGATCCACTCATCTTAGCGTCTGAGATCTCAACTTTCGTATCGTGGGTAACGCTCAAGTTATAAAGACACTGGGAAATTCTTTGTATGGCTTCCTCTTCAGTCTCTGGATCAAAGACTGGCTTGCCAGTGACACTCTTTAATTCTTCCTTGACGTACTTCATGATTTCTTCACTAGTCATTAGACCACCCGACCATTTCTCGCTTAAGACGATCTATTGCTTCTTGAGGAACATTGTGACCAACTTCTCGATGTCTTTTAAGATGCATCATCATATCATATTCTGAGTCAGCAAAGAAATCTCTGCGCATTTGATGAGAATCTGTTTCTGATAGTCTGCATTGCATACATGTAAGAAGAGCCGTCTGTCCGTCTCGAAATACGTAGACATCTCCTTCTGAGAATCTTGCGTATGACATTACCACCTCCCATTAGTTTCTTCATTTAAGATAAAAGTTGTCGAAAACAAAAATCCAACCATGGTCATCGCACCAGTTACCCATCCATATGCTTCAACAGGAGCCTGAGTCTTAGACAAGATTTCGACCAACGAAACAAGAATCAATCCGATAAGACCACATATAAGACCGAAAATTGGAATAATCAGAATTTTTAGAAAGCGAGTTAGAAAATCAATCATTTAACCTCCAAGTGCATGCCAATGTAAACTCTCTTATCTCTTCGATCAAAAAGTGGAAGTCCAGAAATTGCATCTCGAATCTTGTTATAAGATTCTTTTGAAACCTCAATGTCTCGAACTCTATTCTTGCACATGATCGTTATAATATAAATCTCTTCAGCTTGTCCCATGTACTCACCACAAGTGGGTTCAATTCGATGGCTCATGATTTCAAAGCTTTCAAGCTTCTGAGTTGAAGAAATTTCTGGAGATGAATGCTTAACGGAAACGATTTTATCAGTTTCCTTTACCTTTTCAAAAGATTCTTCAACTTGTTCTTCAGTCAACATTCCAATCGGTCTTCTCCATTGCGGAGACCAGTGTTGAACTCTTGAACCATCCATCTGAAGATCTCTTGCAATCTTGACAATTCCGAGATCTCTATCTTCAAAATAAAAGTCCGTCCGCTTAATAGTTTCTCCAACTGGAAGAACAAAAGAATCTGTATATTGCCTCATGACAAGAGGAGCTCGATTCTTCTGGACTTTAAAGTTCACCTCAAGTTTCTTTTCGATGGCTCCTGGAGCTCTTAGATTCCAGAGAGAAACACCTCGCGGCTCCCGAGCGACAGCATTATCTTCTTTTAGATATTGATTATCAAACCGCTCATCATCCTCATCAATAGATTCTTCCTTCAGAGCAGCGTTATTAAAGAAATCAGCGACGGCCTCGTCCATCTCCTCCGTGGTCTTCGGAGACACATTTGACTTTGCATACTTATCTCCTAAGTTAGGCAAGGTTAGCGGTGACGGTGGGCTCTCGAGGGGCACCTCAGCTTGACAATAGCAATAGGCGGGAAGCTCAGAACAGCTGGAGCAAATCATAGGATAACCAGATGGAGACGTAGAGATGAACTTGCCGATCTTCTTCTCGAGTAATCTCTTATCTCTCTTTTTCTGGACCTCAGCTTCATGCTTAGCACAACGACAGAACAATTCGGCTCCCTCGTCATGACAGTCAAGAAAATGTTCTGACTCAGTTCGAACGCATGGCTCGCCACACCAGATCATATTACCAGATTTGTTTCTAGAGAATCTTGAACAATGATGCCGGCACTTCTTTGTCTTCTTCATTTCGAACCTTTCTTTGAATACTTTTCAAACCACGTTTGAACCTTGATGATCTTATTCAAGATGTCAAGTTTAGATTCTAAGTCTTTCTTTTTTTCTTCAAGATTTAGAATCGTTGAACTCTTTTGCTTCTTGGGTTTCCAGCCTGGCTTTACTGGCTTATTTCTTTTTCTCTCAGTTTCACGTTGATGCTTAGCACATCTACAGTAACGATGATATCCAGTGAGCACACAGGGATGATTGCAATGCAGATCTAGAAATTCATCACGCAAGATAAGACGTTCACACTCAGCTCTAAATTTACATTTTGTCATGCTTTCATTATAACACAGAATTTTCAAGATGTGAAATCTATTACATAATTTTTCTCCGGAAATTTTTGAGGCCAGGTTCTCCAGGAAAATCATAGGGTTGCATGAAACGAAGTTCATTGGGAAAAGTAGCCTCGAATCTTGAGTGAGAGCTAAGCGGGCCTCTAAGTCCATGATTTTATTATGAACCCATATGCACCCCGGTGCCAGGTATACCAGGTGCTCCTGTGCATATAGGAATCACCGCAGCACCTAACTCCTTGATATCATTAATGAATTTATTTTTTCCCTCGAGTGTACATTCACTCTCACTCCGATTATAATGGTTTCATAATCGAGGGAGCAATGGTGCTCCGGAGATTATAAACGCAGTAAGGAAAATCAAGGGGTTACACAATATGAAGAAGGACATCACCTACGTGAACACCGCTTCTCTCCTCGCGATCCTGAACGCCGAAGGCCTCACCTACACCACGCAGTCCGGGTTCCACAAGGTCGAGCCGGTCAAGGGCCGGCGCCTCTACATCGCGGCCACCAAGCGGTGCGGGCGCATCGACCTCTCCGGCTTCGAGGTCGACTCCTCGCACGCCCAGGAGCCCCACTGCGGGGTGTTCGGGGCCGTCAAGCAGCAGATGATCATGACCGGGACCGAGGAGGAAGTCGGCAGCCGCTTCGTGGAAATCCTCCGGACCCTCAAGACCCTGGCCCCGGTCGAGCCCAAGCCCAAGGCGGTGCCGGTCCTGAAGGAAGCTAAGCCCACCCCCACCCCCGCCCCGAAGGCCACTCCCTCCAAGGGCACCAAGGTCTCCAAGAAGAACGAGGTCGAGAAGGCCACCGACGCTCTCCTCTCTGTGATGGCGAAGAAGAGCGCAGAGAAGGCGCACCAGATTCAGGTCCTCGCCTCTGAGGAGTGAAGAAGAGTAGGTCGGTAGAGGCGCCTGGAACATCGGGAGGTTCGACTCCTCCCCGCCTCATTGATTCATCCTCCGCGGTAACTCCCCTCAAAGCTGGAGATCTGCCTGATGCCTCTTCCTGTCTACCCTGTCTCTAACCTTCCTCTCACCGCGACGATCATTGCGGAATCCTACCGCGATAGGAACGGCGCCTCTAAGTGCACCGTCTGCTACGGGTCGATGAAGCCGAACTCTCCGCACTTCATGCCAGACGGACAGACTCGGTACTCTTTTGACCGGGTCTCCGAGGCGATGGACAGTCTGGAAGGAGAGGACTACACCATGGTCTACGAGCGGATCACCTCCTCTTCTCGGATCTACCTGTTCATCAAAGATCCGTACTGACCTGGTCTGTTCTCTGCAACCCCTTAATATCCTGTTCCGCGACTCTTGGGAATAGGTGAAATGTAAAGCTCAGATACACTCTCTCCAACCCCTCGAAAGGATTGAACAAAGAGCAGCACAAGTTACCCTGGCGCCGGATAAAACTTCCCACTTTTGGCAAAAGAGGCAAACGTGACTTACGAGTGCGTGAATCACAACTGCGGCAATGTCGAACCGACCACCTACGCCCCAACAACCACGAAGAGGTGCCCCAAGTGCAATGCCATGATGGTCAGGAAGGGCAAGTAATGGATATCACAATGACTGTCCCAGCCCACTGTTTGGTAAAGCAAGAGGTCGACGAACAGTCAGGCGAACTCCGAATCATCATCAACGTGGGAGGTGAGATCGAGCTTAACCTTACCACCGAGCAGGCAGCCCACTTCGCAGGGTTGATCCTCTCTGCCGCAACTGGAGAACTGGCAGTTCGAAGCTTCTTTCTAACCAGAACAGTCGACTAAGCTTAGACGGGCCGTCGGAACATGTCTGGTTCGACTCCAGACCGGCTCTTACGATGCAAGCCATTATAACGAATAACAAAAGGGGAGCACGTCTAAGCTTAGAAAAGAGGAACGAGGGCCTGGCAACTCTTCTATTCTTAGAAAGCCCCTTCTCCTTTACTCGCGCGGGAGATCCTGATATAGTAATTCCACTCTTTGCTCAGGAGACTTTGTATACCCTATGTGCAGCTACTCGCTTATCCTCTTCGTAGTAATGGTTATCTATAAGCGAGTTAAGGGTATTCAGGTTTGTTCTTCCTGCCCCCTCTGTGGTCGAAAAGAGTCTCCCTGAAAGCAAATAATTCTTCTTTCTCCTTCCACCGCGTCACCCTTTGTTGTATAATACTTCTTCACTTGGAAACCTTCTTGATCATTTCTTTCGCAGGGTTGGGTATCACTGTCGGAGTCTGGGGTCTTCTTCAGGTTGTCATCGAGGTTGTTTTCTATTTCATCTCCCGGAGAAACTAAGAACATGATTCTTTTAAAAGACGAAGACGGAGCTCCTTTCCCCGAAGAAGTCCAAAAAGCTTTCCAGATGATTGCTCGAGACATCGGGATCGTCATGTGGAACAAGGGATTCGAATACTCAGAGCTTGGCAATGAGGCAATGCACACCAAGCTCTTCACCCGCAGCCAGGACATCAAATCAATTCTGGAGGATTCATGAACAAGACTTTCTGCCTCTACTGCCTTCAAGATACGAAGAGGTCTTACCCCGGCAATGATCCCGAGAACGGTCCTGCCTACGTTCATTGCCAGAATTTCGAATGCCAGTTCTCCGAAGCTCTGGACCACGATCTCTGGTTGAAGAACCGTGCTAGCATTGACCAGAGTCACCTCGAGGCTCTCGGCGATGAAGAAGAGAGGCAGTTGGACCTTTCCTACCAAGAAATGATGAGCTTCTCTCCGCCCCTCGAGGGTGACCAGGACAAAGAAAGCAAGTTTCCTCATGATCACCTCTATTTCGGCCACGAGTAAAGAAGTTCGGGGAGACCGGTAACCAGGCCGGTCGGAGAAGAGTCGAGTCTTCTCCTCCTCTTGTTTTAGATGTTTGGTTGTTTACCCGGTGTAAAGGAGAAATACAAGATGACCATTGTCAAGCGATTCATTGTCGAGAACTTCAACGGCAACACTTTGGAGTTGACCGAAGCCGATGTGTTAAACCTTGTTACTGAGATGATCGGACTGGGACTGTTCAAGCCTGAATCGGTGCCTGCTGCACCTGCTCCTCTTTCGAACAGCTCCCCGGCATGGGGTCGTGGCGAGCCTGGCGAGTGGATGGATCTGGCTCTTTCTGGAAAGAAGGTCGAGGCGATCAGGGTTCTTCGGGCTCGCCTGGGTCTCGGTCTGAAGGAAGCCAAAAATGTCGCGGAAAAGTTCTGCGACTTCAACAGGCTCTACGAGATCGAGCAGCATTTGGTCAACCTCGTTCAGGAAGATTCGAAGATTCCTTTTTAGACAAATAATCTAAAATAGAGGTGTACTTCGAATAGAAGAAGATGTATAATGGTCTCACAATCGGCAATGAGGCTGGTTGGAAAAAGTGAACGTAGTAGAAAACAAAGGAAACAAAACAATGACCACCAACACCGAGACTGTCCCCGCCGTTGAGGTTGCCCCGAAGTTCGCCACCCGTGATCAGTACGAGGCTGTGATCAAGGAACTGGACCTCACCTTCACCGAGCAGTCCGGCTTCCTCAAGGTTGAAGCGGCCAAGGGTCGTCGGGTCTACGTGGCGGCCACCAAGAGCGTCCGCCGGGTTGACCTGTCTGGCTGGGAGGCGACTGGTTCTCTGGCCGTTCCTCACCGCCTCGGGAAGTTTGGTCAGGTTACCCAGATGATGAACCTCGAAGGGACTCCCGACGAGCAGATCATCACCTTCCGGAATGTTCTGGTGGCGATGAAGCAGCTCACCGCGGTCGAGAAGGCCCCGAAGGCTCCCAAGGCCAAGAAGGAGAAGGGTGCGAAGAAGACTTGGGGTACTCCTCAGGCTCCCGCTCCCACGACTCAGACGATCGCTGACCGTTTGGAACTCATCAAGAAGGTGGCTGCGGAGAAGGGCATGTCGGTCTCTTCGAAGACCTTGGCTCAGGCCTCCGAGTAGATTGTAGAACAGCCGAAACTCCCAGAACACCGGGAGTCCAAGAGGACTTGTTCCCCTCTTGCTGACGAGGCAGACAATGAGATGGACTTTTCACGCCAGCAATTTCAAGCAGAAACCTGAGAAGCCCACAGAGATTCAGTGCGTCTTCTTTGAAGTTGAAGCTGAGACCTGGGAGGCATGTTACTTTAAAGCCGAAGCTCAACTGGAGTCCGGCTGGCGAATCTGGTGTCACCACAAAACAATCAGTGAGGTCATGGAGTCATGAGCGTTTCAAACAAGGCTTTGGAGATTGCAAAGATCGCAGCGACTCTCATTGGCGGTAGCGATTACGTTGGACAATTGTTGTCAGATAAAGACATCAAGGCAGCAATTCAAAAGGCTGTCCGGATTGCTGTTCACACGGAGATCGAGATCAACAACATGATTGTGACAGGAGAATACATTTGAAGACCAAGAAGCTTTTTGTCGCCGAAGAGGTTTACATCACCGTTCGCGATCTCTCCAAGTCTCGTGACCTCATGTTCAAATGGAAGGATTGGATGAACGCTTGGATTTCGATCTCTCCTGGAGCTGCCTGGAGAAACCAGAAGGACGCTGTGTCTCAGCAGGCTGGGCGGGCTCTCAAGGCTCAGTTAAAACACGGGTCGATCAAGAAGCTGGCTCGTGGTCACTACCAGTTCAGTTATTCACGTCTCAGTTCGCCGAGGTGCATTGGTTGGAATCAAATTCATTTTTTTCTCCCTGCTCACCCGCTGTACGGTCTCTAAAGGAAATCATGTACCCATACATCGTCATCAAGGAAAATGAGCAGCGACCAAGCAGGCCAAGAAGACTCTGTTTTAATTCTTCACTCTTTTTACAAAACTAAAGGCTGGGAGGGTAACCAATCCTCCCAGCCTCTTTGCTTTTCCAACTGCCGCCTCCACCATCTGGTTAACTTCTATAGAACCAGAACTATTTCACAGGCCAAACATGCGGAAGATTATCTGGAACTCCGCCAAATCTTTGTCATCAGCCAGTGACCCTCAGAAGTGACGAGATAAATCAGACACATATTCTATCATCCTTTAACCCTCGTCACTTCCTGGTGTGACCTGGGTGACCGAGGAAGCAGGTGTGACATCATACTCCTGCACATACCAATTCTTCCTGGGTCGCATCTTGAGACGTGCAGCTTCGGCATCTTCATACGTCTCGAAGACTTCTTCGATCACTGAATTTTCATACGGTTCTTGCAGTTCGAGAGCGTAAACTTTCATCGATCCTCCACAACTTTACCAGTTGCGCCAAAGCGATTCTTGATTAACCAAGTCTCGCCCGTGAGAATGTTACTGACAATAACGAAATTCGCCATCTGAACTTTTTTGTAATCAGACATGACAACATCCTGGTGACGGTCAGCTTTCACTTCCCATTCATGCACAGTGTTGCTCACACAATCGCTAGACACTGCCGTCACCAGGAATCTTGACATAACTTACTTAACCTTCGTGAAGAAGATATTGGTCTTGACTTCGCCGACGTCCTGCCCAGCCCAAGGATTCGGGCACTGACGAACGATCGCGCCGATGACCTCATCCTCGGTTGCGAAGACATCTGCTTCCTGCTTATTGCGAAGCACATCGGTTCGGCGGGTGATCACACCGTGAAACAACCGCTTACCTCGACCAGCATCAGGTGCAGTGCCAGGATCGTTAAAGCGAGCAACACCGTACTCGTCCTTGTACATATTCTTCGGGGGATTGTAGCTCATGATTATTCCTCTCCATTCAACAGCGTGGTGATCTCAGCATCGGTGAACACGGGAAGCTCCATGCCAACGGAACGCTTCACGAACTTCAGGTAGGTCCCGGGCTTCTCACCGGGTTTCCACTCTTCCTCGTGATACTTCTTCTCGGCTTCGACCATGCACTCTTCATGCAGGAAGCCATGACGCTGCAGCTTACGGCTGCCACGAGGGTTTGACACCGAATACGACTCACGAGTATCCATCGTGTCATTGCACTTCAAACACAACGGACCAGCCTTCATCCCCTTGAGAGCAGACTTGAACGGCTGACTGGACAACTCCACTTCCTTCTGACCACGAAACGGCCTTTGGTTCTTAGCCATGTTACCTCAACTTCTCTACAACTTCAGACTGGATCCGCCAGCCGCGGCAACAAAAACAGGGGTTAAATCTACGTTGACGCGTAGATCTTCGCTGTCGTCAAACAACCGCAAGCTGCTCGACCATCGACCCTCAGGTCGGTGGAAGAACACCGAGCGCCCCTAAACCTTTACTTCTCGAGGCGGAGACGACATGCCTCGGCAAGCTTCAACTGAAGCTTCATAGCATCTCTGTATCCCTTGAGTGCATCCATACGAAGCATGTCAAACTCGGCATCATTACTGGGACGAAACGATTCGATGTTACCTTGCCACATTTTCAAAATATCCTTCTGGGCCACGATGTTGTAATCACGCCCAGTGATATCGACCATCTGCCTAAGCTCTGAATTCGTCAACTTCTTATTTGAGTTGTCCATTTAACTATTATATTCCTATTCTTCAGAGATGTACATACAAAGTTTAATCTGGATTCCCATTGAACTGACGACGAGCGAGAGCATCATTCACGGCCTGCTCAATGAAAGTAAGAACATGAGGAGAGAAATGATAATCACGAAATGATCTTTGATTACAGCAATGACAAAAGCAGTCTGCTGCTTCACTATAATGAAACCGCTTCTCCATCACGTTCATGGCAATCATGCAGAACTTCTCGATCACGTCTTCCTTGGTCACGGGAACTCCATTCGCATCTGACATTCGTGATTAGTACGCTGGACAATCCGTTCCTGAGCGAGATTAAGACGCTCGCCAATCTTCTTCTCGACAGCATAGATGATGTTCGTGGTGCTGTAAGTTTCCCCCGCACCAATGGTCAGGTCCCGAACAATCTCTTCAAGTTTCTCCTGTGTGATCATGAGAATATTATAACACTTTCATTTCAAGATGTAAACTACTTTTTGACAGCAGGACACCACCAAGAATGTACTGGTGCATCGATGCTATAACCAATCGCAACTACCCCGCACTCACACTTCTTAACGGGCGGCTTGTAGTCTGAGACAGCGTAATTACAATCCCATGTGTGGTGTCCACCATTTGATACAAAACAATCTGGACAATACGGTTGATGATTTACAATGGCCATTGTCAGGTCCACTTCAAGAAGTAAGCAAGAACTGTAATCAGCAAGTACACTGCGAAAAAAGTAATGATCAAGCTAATACAATACAGAAAGAAATTAGCGAGAACATCTACAACACCCTTCAAGAATTCGATGATCATCTGGTCTCCCAGGCAGAGAAAAATCTTGCCAATAATACAATTATCCAGAGCAACCAGAAAACTGTATGCCAGAATTTATCTGAGAGTTTATTCATACCACCGGCAAGGGAAGCATTCCTCGGCAATCTTGATCTGCTCGTCGAAGGAAAGCTTGCGGAATTCCTTCACAAGAGATTTGTCAATGCGACCCTCGTACTCAAGATAGCTAGAGTCAAGCACGACCTCAATAACCTCATCTCGAGGAACAGCCCGTCCCTGAGCAATCTCGCCACCGATCATCTGCCAAGTGTTTCGGAGACCACGCTTAACTTCCTCAAGCTGCTTGGGGTTCATCATTGTATGTTCTCCTTTGATTGTAGAACCATTATACCACTTCTATTTCCAGAAGTACATATGATTTATCTAAGGGAGCCAGTGACACTCAGAAGGGACGAGGGAAGCTCAACCACCTATTCACACATCCTATACATCTCGTTCACTCTGGAGGTGATCTTGGCCACCTCCATCACAATTGAGAGTGTTATCCTCATTCACCTTTTCAAACCTATCCACGTTCCAACCCATTACATCATCGAGAGTAGCACGAAACCTTGAATGTTCATCACAGCAATTCACATGCACAATCACTTCGTATGCACGAAGAACAGTATAAGTCTTTCCAAGAACTGGACAGTGATTCGTATCTTCAGATCCTTGAACGCACTTGACTTTGTCGAGAGGTTTGAATTTCATTTCAAGACTCTCATCGATTTCAAAGTATTCGTAATGATGTTGATCTGACCTTGAAGCTTATCCAATTGTTTCTCTGCAAGAATAAGTTCATCAATTCTTTCAAAGATTGAATCTGGATCACCAATAAGATCTTCTGGCTTAAAGCATTCACCACAATGTTTCCCATGTTCGCAGGGAGGAATGTCTGGGTAAAGACTCTGAATGACATTTAATACGAAAGACTTTTTCATTTCTTGTTATCCATTGAAGCATCTGCCGTCAGCAAAATTATCCAGAACAAAGCAAGTAACGCCAGTAATTCGACGTCAGTCATCTAAGTTTTCCTTTGGAACTTCCCACGTAATGCAAACACGAATAGGACCGATCGTGACGGCCGTGCATCCTTTATCAAACCAGATTCCTTCAGAGTAAGATTGATGCTGAGTTACGACTGGCCAAAGGCTTTCTTTCTTGAAAGGGAAGTCAAGGTCGAGATGAATGTGTTTAGGGATTCTCATTGATCAACCTTGATCTGAGGAGTTCGGAGAACTTCACCTCTAGCTTCCATGATTGTCCGTTCGAACTTATCAAGGGCAATATACTTTCTAAGAAAGTTTGCTACGATAGTTCTATCTTTGATGTCGAGAGGGTTCATTGAGAAACTCAGATCAACGATCATGTCTTCTACGGACATGAGCTCGTAGCGAGAAAATTTGCTAGACATGCAGCTTCCTTTCATCGTTTGTTATGCGAGACCAAACAAACAAACCATGACGACCAATGTCTGTAAGCAAAAGTGTGTTATAAGGATCCCGAATTATGTGTAGCACTACAGTTCGAGTAAACTTGCCAAGGTACTTCCCATTATGCCACAACATGTATGTCTTGAGTTTAACAGTTTTCATGGGATAAGAACATCTACAGTATCAGAGTTTCCGCCGTGAACATTGAATCTAGAGTGATAGTTGTAAACGTCAATTACTTCGTTAAGCTTATCGTGAATCTTCTGACATTCCTGTCGAAGCTTTTCAATCTCCTGACGAGCTTCAATTACATTGTCGGTCAATATCTGTTCAAGTTCAGTCATTTTATCTCCAATTTGTTGTCTACCCAGGATTCTATTATGATGCCCTGGATCCTTCAGACACTTAATGGCTTACCAGAGGAGCATAACAAACCCTCTCGGATTCAGGTACTCGACAAGTGATCCCGGCTGGGCTCGAACCAGCGACCCACAGCTTAGAAGGCTGTTGCTCTATCCAGCTGAGCTACGGGACCAGACATCTATCTAACAACCAAAACCAGTATAATTCTTTTCCTTTACCTCGGGTTCAATCTCCTCGACATCAGTCACCCACGTCTCTGTATCAGAGTCAACGCACTCGAACAATTCTTCCTGCTGATCTGCAAGATCGAGAGCATCTTCCTCAGACTCGGCTTCGATCTCAAGAATAGAGGTCTCAACATACTTTCGCATCACGGTGAATCGCTTCATCATTCCTCCGAGTATCCGTTAAACCAAGGACCGAACATCTCAGTCAACTTGACATTGTCTTCGTTACTGCAAGTGCGACTTGAAGATTCTAAATCTCTGCAAATCTTCTGAGCTTCCTCGAGACTCAAACCTTCCTCGACAATCTGTTCACCTTGGAGGTCGCCCCTATAGAACCTTCTAGTAACTCGGTAAGTCATGGCTGTCTCCATTGTGATACCATTATAACATTTAGACATCCAGAAGTATACTATTTATCTTCCAGATTTGCAAAGTAAGCTGCTATCTCAAGAACTTCTAATTCTTCCTGACCGAGAGTTGACCAATCTTTCTGACGTAGAACTTCAAGAATCCTTCCCTTGCATTGTCCGCAGGTAATCCTCGAGATATCTTCTATCACAGAACGAGAGTGTTCTCCCCAGTGTATACCACTGCAATCCTTAAAGAAATGAATCTTGAGCTTGTTCTTTTCACTCAAAGTCATAAGAAATTATACCACTTATATTTCAAGAGATACACTAAAAATCCAATAGATTTAGAAGCTTGTTATATTTATAGAGTGTCGGCAGCGTGAGGAGATAGAGAATGAGCAACTTTCAGCCAAGTCCAATTCCAGATGCAAGTGGATCTCTCAGAGGTCTTGTCAATGCTGCAGCTCAAACATTCTCTGGAGCTAAGACTTTTGCTGCAAGTGTGAACATAAACAACGCAGGGTCTCTAACGATAGCTCAACCAGGTATTAATACACCAGCAATCAATCTTCCAGCTGGAACTGGAGGATATGGTTACGGTGGTTCTATTTCATGGGGAGCATTCGATAAGATTTATTTTGATAGCAGCGCTTTATATGTTCAAGGTTACGCGTCTCCAGTAGAAATAAGATCCTGGAACTCTGGTTCTATAATATCTGGTTACACAACTGGAACATTGGCGGCAGCCGATGTTGCTGTGAAAGTTGGAACGAAGATAATAGATGGTGCGACGAGTACAACATCTAAGCTTTTTTCTGTCAGAACTGGTCTAGGACTTGGCGCCGGAGAAACAGAGTATGTCTATGTCAGCCGAGGTCCACTTGGTGGCGGTATTCTAAACATCGATTGTAAAACTCAGACTCATGTTGCTGGAATCACAATTTACAATAACGGTGCTGGTGATACTGGTCTTAACTTTGGTGGTTGGTATTCTGGTGGAGGAAGTCAGTTAGGTATCGGCGATGGTTTCTTTGCCATGAAGTCATATGCTAGAAGCTTAAAATTTACACAGGGATCGAATTCATATTCTGGATTGGCATCACCAGCATTTCTATTTGAAGCTGCTCAAGCAAGTAACAATGGAAATATTCTAGACATCCAATATCAGGGTGGAACAACTCTTATTCTAAGTTCTTCTGGTGTAATCAAGAGTCCATATGCACTTATAGTTTCTGGATCTCCAACGTCTGGAAGTTCATTAACGCCTGGGGTTGCAGCTGCTGTTGGTTCTTATAATGCAAATATCGGAGCCTCTGCGCTTTGGCTGAACATCGCTGCTGGAAGTTTTACTCCATCTACGACAAACTATGCATTGGCAGCAGCTGCATCTACTGGTTTAGATTTACTCCCTGGTCTAACACTAAATTCCGGCGGTAAACTTTATGTTCAGGGTGGAAATGGAACGGGTGCGTCAGACGTGGTTGTTCAACTTGGCACGAGAGTTGCTGATGCTTCTCTTAATTCAGCCGCGAAACTGTTATCAGTTGGTGCGGGGATGGCCAATGGTGGAACTTACGTTGAGCATATGGCATTCAAACCATTCGGTGCAATGGTTGGTCATGGTGGAGTTGCTATAGCAACACTAAACAGTACATATGGCGCTAGAATGGATTACGGCGTTAATATGATCGGGGCAACACCGACTGGTGTTACAATGCAAGCTGGGTCTGGCGGAGGTCTTGCAACTGTAGTTTCTGCAATGGCAACAGGATCAGCAGATATCGCTGTGAAGGTTGGAACTTCAATAGCTAACGTTTCTGCAAGCACAGCTCCACTTCTCTCTGTTAGAACTGGTATTGGTGGATCTGAAGTAGAGTATTTTTCAATATCAAAGGGAGCCTCATTAACACTTCCTGTAGCTAAGGTCACAGTTCCAGTTGAAACTAATAGAATTGGAATGCTTATAACTGGTGGATCTTCTGGGTGGGGAGGTTACTGGTACCAACCAATTGGACTTGGCGTAGTTGCCTTTGGAAATTATTCAAACACGTCTCCGGGTGTTGTATGCGAAAACTGGGGAATGGCATTCTTACAAAATTCAAATACTTACGGCGTAGCAGACTTGATGAGTTTCACAGTAAGCACTGCGGCGATGGTTACTTCAAGTATCCCTGCGTTCAACTTCTCAGCACCTACAAATCTAGATTTCTTTCAACCAGCATATCGTCTAAAGATTGGAACACAAGACGCAGTTAAGGTAATGAGAGATGGACAATTTATTGCAGCTTCATCAAATGGAACTGGATCTACGGATGTTGCTGTCAAGCTCGGAACAGTAATCGGTGACGCTTCAGTAAACACAGGTGCAAAGCTGCTATCAATTAGATCTGGAATAAGTGGATCTGAAACAGAATATGCTTCATTCAGCAAAGGAGCTAGCGGTGGATTCGTTCTTGGATCTGGAGCGTCGCTTGGTAGTCTAAGTATAGACAGTTCTGTAGGGACAAGATTATCGTGGAATAATGCTTCATGGGTTACATTTGATTCTGCGCAAGGAGCAATGTATGGAGCTACGAATAGCAGAATTCAAGGTGGTGTAGCAAATAGTTCTACTGCCGTTGCAAATATTATAAACACTGGAAACACACTTTCTACAGTCGGAGCGAAGATACTTAGCATTCAGAATAATGGAACTGAGAAAATCTACGTTGATAAAGATGGAGGAATCACTCATCCATCACAGCTTATCTTGTATGCTTCTGGAACTGGTGGGGTTATGTTGTCTTCGCAAGGTTCTAATATCTGTCAATTTAGTGCTGGTGGCGCAGTAGCTCCTTTAGTAAACGTATCATACTCGATCTACATGAATGCTGGTTCGCTAGCAGGCATTCAATGGGGATCAACTTCTGCTGGCATGAGACTTGGTACTGAAGTTGCAGATTCAACTACGGCAAAGGGACTGATTGTCAATTCAATAAATGTATGGAATTCGAACGGTGCTAAGCTTGTAAGCGTCAGAAATGCAGATGTAGAAAAACTATACGTTGACAAATCTGGTTCTCTAGGTGCCGTATCTGCATCTCTAACTCTCATGTCAGATCTTGGAGTTGCATCAACGGACGTTGCTGTCAAGCTCGGAACAGTAATCGGTGACGCGTCAGTAAACACAGGTGCAAAGCTTCTATCTGTTGGTACAGGAATCGGTGGAACATACACTGAGAAACTATATGTTGATAAATCTGGAAAGATAGGCCCTACACAAGCCTGGCAGAATTTTACATATTCTGGAGCTTGGGCGTCATTGTCAAGCGCACAATACATGAAGGACGCCCTTGGTTTCGTACACTTCAGAGGGGTTGTCTATCTACCAACTGGTGCACCAACTGCCGGAGATCCAATATTTACGATGCCAGCTGGCTATAAACCAGGGAATGCAATGGTATATGTAACAAGAACAAACTCTGGCTCAGCTAATGGTCTCGAAACTCTTGATAGTACAACCGGACAGTTTCAATACTCACTCGGAGCTTGGGGTTATATCTATTTAGATCAAATTCCGCCATACTTGGCTGAAGGATAACTTAGGAGGAAACAAAACATGGGAGTAGGAAAACAACAGGGAAAGGCAACAATAGACGCGATTAAGGCAGATCCATCTGTTACGAATAAGCAACATCTACGTAATCAAATCGCAGATGCTATCACAATTCTTCAGGTAAAGCTTTACGCTTTAGACATGCAACTTAATCAAGCGGCATCTGATTTCGCTGTATCTAAGCAAACTCAGTACGATAACTTCGTCAATGCATTACCAGATGTTGGTGATCCAACAGTGGTAAGTGGTTCAGTGGTCTAAGAAAGGATTTTAAATGCCATCATTTTTATTGACGAGTGATACTGGAGTTCCAATTACTGGAGCTCTGCCGACGTTCATAGCTTACAGAGATATAAGCAATGTTGCTCGGTCACAGCCAACAATCACACATCTAAGTGGTGGCACCTATACTTTCACAAGCCCGGCATTAGACATCACGGACGGTGTCGGGTATATTATAGATTGTAAGTCTGGTTCTAATCCGAGATATGGAGCTGGTTATGTCGGTGGATCTAAAGTATTCTTCCCTGCGTATGATCTAACTGGATCTCTACAGTCTGGTCTCACACCGACGTTTGTTGTCTATGACAAACCAGACGGGACACCAGTTACGCCACCAACCATAGTACCTCTAGCCAATGGCCTCTACGGGTTCATACCGACAGCCAGTGACCTCACCAACCTAATCCGTTGGGAAGTCTACCTTGGATCGGCATCACTCCCAGACAGGGTTCAGGGTGATCTAGAAGGTGGTGGAAATTCATCTGGAGGTAATCCTCCAGAGGTCAGCAACATTCTACCTGCTCCTGGTACACAAATCTATGCCACGACTCCGATAACATTGGACGTGACAGACGATACTGGATTCGGCAGAATAATGCTTGTTGCTCAGTTCTCTAATGGAGACTACGATGTCATCCACGATGGAGATAACTTTGCTCCGAACTACAGTGGTTCAAGCACTCTCGTTGCTCTGGTAAGCGGGTCACAATTCTCTGTACTTAAAGCTGGAGGATGGAGAGCTAACCCAACATTCAGAGTGTTTGCCTTCGACTCAGCTGGCAACCAGAACGTCTAACCAGAACTCGGTTCAAGGAGATGCTTAAGTTCAGAATAGATCTTGGCCATCTCCTTCATGATCATCAGAGTTCCGACAGGATCGTCTGAATCATTACAAGCATCGTTGAACTTGCGGATAACAACATTCAATTTCCTCTGAGCTTCTAGACAAGAGTTATCAATTGGCACAGGCATATACACTTTCTCCGTCATCCGAGATCTCCCAGTAAACTCTGCGGTTACCGCAAGAACAACGGTAAGAAACTCCATCCCAACCGAGGCAACCAGATTCAAGGTCATCACATGAACTCTGGCCACTGAACGAGATATATCCACCAACTCGTTCAATGTCTTCAATCGCATCACAGACAAGGCGATTATACTTCTCAATCGGGATACCATCTACGTCAGGCATTATACGTCCTCCATACCGCAGACACTGCATTCAATACTTCCACACATACATGGACCAGTACTTTGAGTCTCTGACTTGATCGTGTTAACAGCATTCGAAAGATAATCAAACTGGTTCAGATGCTCTACAAGCTTCTGGCAATCGATCCAAGCTTTCAAGTAATCATGATGAATACGATTGCGATTCTTTTCCCAGTCATCTGATCCCGGCTGATCGTAGTCTTCAGAGTTAAGTCTAGAAGACCAGATGTTCAAGAACAGGTCGTTCGCGTTAACCATAAACCACTTCCCCAAGAAGACAACACTGGATGAAAGCGTCACCGGTCAGAGCGTCTTCGTTATCCTTGATCCAGTCCCCGTAGATTCGAGGATACTTTTCCATCAGAATCTGCATGCCGCGCATGAGAGCCTCACGATCAAGAGTGAAGCGCTGCTTGTCATCTTCCTCGGAATCGCAGTAGTCATCCTTGATCTTGAAGATCACAGCACCACCGTGATTGAAAGGATAGTCGATGTGCTTGTAGACTGCACAATCTGCGTAGTTGGTATTGCCTCCAATAGTATCGATCGTGAACTCAATCTTCTCAGGCTTCACGTACTTAACAATGCAGAAGGAACCATAAGTTCCGCTCTCCAGACCACAGCATACGAGATCCATCATCCTCTCCATGCTGTTTTCGAGGTGGTACTTACCAAGGGTATACTTTTCAGTAGTGGTGGTTTTCATTATGAGACCATTATAACACTTCTATCTCCAGAAGTATATCAATAATTCCTATTACAGTTCAAAGGTCTTCCCCAAAGATCATCGATACCACAGCCACGTTCAAGTCCCATAGCTCTACATCTCACATTAGATTCCTCACGACAGAGCTGAGGATACATACAATTTGTAGACTCCAGACATTGCCTAAGTCTCTGGCTCTCGGCCCAGCGAGCGCTGGCTCTAGCTGAAGGCTGCCATGAGATGCATGAAGTGAAGAGCAGAAGTAGAACGAGTCTCAATGAATGCTCCGCACATATCCCTGAGACAGAAATATAGCGTCATAGATCCCGTCTCGGTTCCAATTGGAATGGTCATAATCTAGATGTTCGTCGATAGGAAGTGGAGAATTACAATTCTGCGCAAGATGCGCAAGTTCATGCGCATATGCATTATCTCTGTATGGTCCTGTTCCAATATAGATGCGTGACAAGTCACACTCTGTCATCCCTGCAACGTCTCGCCTCCAAGGATCTATCCATACCGAATTCGGTTCCTGAATGATTGTCACTGTTCTAAGTCTATTGCAAAGATGATCTCCAGACATCAGAGTCGGAAGGTCATTAAGATGAACGATAGCGGTAGTCTCAGCATTGTCTAGATCTTCCTGAGTCCATAACAATTGATCTTCAGGACGAAAGCTGGCATACTGCATCGAGGCTGGATACGGATGATCATCTACTACAAGCGCAGCTCCGCACATCGTGGAGATAAGACCGTTACGTGGACTACATCCTATACATCCTGTAAGCATGATACCGAGAATTAAAGCAAATCGCATGTTATGGATACTCCTCGTCAGTTTCTAGATCCTTGTTAAACTTAACAAGATACAGTTCCCTCTGCCAGATTGAACCAAGAACGATATCTTCAACATAGACACGAATGCCACGATCGCCAACGTCAGCGGCAATGATCGTGCCGTATTTGTCCTTGTCTCCATCGATGACCTTAGAGAACCAAACATCTCGACCAACAATGTTTCCAAAGTTTGCAGTGCTCATTCATTCTCCTCACAACGGAAACAAACCCAGCGAACATACGCCCACCGCATGATACCCTTGCAGTGAGGACAGAGCTTCGGAAACCAAATGACTTCAACTGGCTTCATGACCAAATCTCCCTCGAAATATTTTCACGGCAAGACATCTTGTTCTTCTGCTTCTTACGGTCCTTGAAAGTGCCAGCCTTCGTGACACCAGAAATAACCTTCAACATGAAGTAGTCTCTGGTCTTCAACTTATTCGGATCGATCTTGGCTTTCTTATTCATAAGAAGATTATAACATGTCTAATTCAAGAAGTACACTAAGGGAGCCAGTGACACTCAGAAGGGACGAGATTAATAGGATGAGTATTCTAATGGCTGATAGGCCTCGTCACTCCATATGCCAACGTGGGTGATCAGATGTTAATCCTTTGAGCATCCATCTGGCCTCATGCTCATCTTAGAAATGACATCGCAGTAACCTTTTTCTTTCCAGGCAAAATGCTTGTCATCACTAACTGGAGTTTCAAGAACACATTCTAAGGCATGAAACATTTCATGAGGAAGAGCTGAGAGAATATACCCAGCGGGAAGTCCTACGAAAATAAGCCTTGACTTGCAAGTTGTTGCTCCATCGACCCAAGTCTTACCGAGCTGCCACGATCCGTGGTTGTCAGCATCAACCACGACAACATTCCAGTTTCTAAGTCTTGTGCACGCAGTCTGTGCTTGAATGCCAGTAATCTTTGTCTGTGAAGTAAGAGCTCCGAAGAATTCAAACTCGAAGTCATTGAACAACATACATTCTTCCTTCGAAAGATTCTGAGCTGTGATACCACAGATGCTTGTGGAACACTGAGATCCACCTTGTCTAATGTGGATTGCCACTTCATTCTCAGTTGTCTTCACAGCAGCGCAGCTCATGAAGAGAAGAAGTGCAGAGATTAGAATTCGTTTCACTCGTCATTCTCCTCAGAGCGGTGTGTATCCTTATCTTCAGGAGCAGCAATAAGCTCTTCAAAAGTTCTTGGAGTATAATCCCAGACATCGACGCCGACATTGATCATATTACCAATGCGACGCCACCGCTCATGAATATGACCACAGAACATGAACTCTGACTTGAGTGGTTCTCCATATCCAAGTGGCTTATGACGCATATAAACTGTATGACCATCGAGCATCATCATAAGATCTTCATGAACTTGATCTATACCAGCTTCGAACATAGTGGCTGGAGATCTATCATGATTGCCACGAATCAGGACGATCGTTCCATTAAGCTTCTTGCGGATTGTAGGAAGAAGATTCCTTGGACCCATTGAGAAGTCGCCGAGATGATAGACGATGTCGTTTGGCTTGACACGATCATTCCACCGTTTTATCAGCTCACGATTCATGTAGAACGCATCAGGAACTTCCTTATCACCCTCACGAGAAGTGAATGGACGTTTACAGTAAGTGATAATGTTCGAGTGAAAGAAGTGAGTGTCAGAAGTAAAGTAATTCATCGAGCCTTTCCATACGGGTTGGCGACAGGATTCCAGAACAATCTATCTGCAATCCACTTATCATACTCGAATCTATGACCATATCTACACTGTCTGGTCTGTAGACCACCCATCTCACTGTACAAAACTTTAGACTTTGAATTACAGGCAGGACAGAGAACAAAATTCCGAGGCTTAACTTCAGGCTTTACTTTCTTTCTCATCTTGATCTCCTTCAACTTCAGCAAGACTTTCGAAGTTATCAAAGTTCTTGGCACCAGCTCTGATATAATCAAGACCTCCATCAACGAAGATCTCTCCACACTTGCACTGAGCGAAGTCATGGCGATCCTTTGATTCGATTACATCATGACAAAGCCTGCACTTTGCTGCATTGCGGAGAATCTTCTTGCGCGGAGTGCTCATGACTTGAACTCCATCTTAAAATTCTTCAAGGTTGCCTCGGCAGAAAGCTTGGGAAGATCGACATCCTTTCCCTGAGCAAAAGGAGGAAAGCCAAGACGCTGGTGAGGAAAGAGAGAGAAGCTGTTCAGTCTCTCGGTAAGAGCTCTTGTAAGAGATTCAAGCTGCTCGTCTGTGAAGCCTAGAGAGTTGTCTTTCATATAGAAGATTATAACACCTTTCACTCAAGATAGAAAACTTTAATCACCAAGAATCTTCAGAGCTCTCTCATAGAGACCAGCGTGAAATCCTTCGACATCATTTGTTAGAATTTGATTATCTTTGTATCTTGTGTAAAGATCGTCTAAAACAAGAAACTTATCTGGCTTTCCATTTAATTCCATCCACATAGCAATCTCATCCTGACGATCCAGACTTAACTTTATTGGAGTCATCCCAATGATATTGGCTTTCCAACCTCTGGTTACAAGAAGCTGCTTAAGATCTGGCATGTCAAAATGATATCTCCATGATGAAGAGATAACAACATCGGCTCCAGTTTCAATTGCAAGATCTGAAACAAGAACAACCTTTTCATTATCTAGTCCACGAATTCCAGACCATGGAGGAACAGTGATGCGTTCAACAGTGCTCTCTGTATTGAGGACACCGTCGAAATCTAGAAAGATAATCTTGTTCACTTCTTCCTACCCTTAAGTGGAATTCTTTCAGGGGTTGAATTTTCAATCAGCGTAGCAAGTTCCTCAGCAACTGGACCAACATCACAAGCTCTGAAGAGATATTGATAATCTGCATTTCTAGCCAATAACAGCGTCTCGGCAATCTCGTCTATCAGTTGATTCGTCGTGAAGATCTTGCCATAGCGCCCACCACTATGCCGTTGGTTCTTCTTGTACCGTCTTGCGGCACCAATAATGTTGTCTACGAGAGATGATATGTTTGGCATTATGAGACTCCGTTAACCCACACCAACTTCCGCTTGGCGCGAGTGATAGCTACATATTCGATATTCTGCTCCTCGAGGTCCATCCGACCACCAGGATAAAGCGTATCACGAAGGATGAAGACAGTATCAGACTCCAGACCCTTGCTCTTGTGGACAGAGCTGCAGATGATGTAGTCAGCCTTTCCACCAGGAGTCTCGGTAAAGAGAGAAGAGATCCGAGTCTGAAGTTCCTTGAGACCAGCCATACCTTCAGCAAGAGCTCGGAGAGTTTCAGCCTGATCCCTCACACCCTCGATCTTGTCTTCGGCTGACTTCTTACCGATAGCCTTGAAGCGCTTGATCTGCTTCTCCTCCCACTTGGTCAGCTTGGTCAGGAAGTCAGGCATGCTCTTGCCACCCACACGCTTCACGAGAGCAACAAGACTATTACCAACGTCCTTACCCTCGATCATAGCACGCTTACCATGACGGAGAAGACGGAGACATACCTTCGCGAGAGGAGCATTCTTACGGCTAAGAACGAAATTGCCACGATCAGCAAGTTCATGAAGCTTCTCAAAGCCAATATCTTCAATCACACCCTCCGGTGCAGTAGGAGCAGCCACATAGTCTGGAACAAGCTTCTGGGCAGATTTGACAATCATCTTAGGACAACGGTAAGTGATGGTCAGACCAGTTTCGGTTGCATTCAGTTCTTTCTTAAGACGATCAATGGAACCAGAGTCTGCCCCGCGGAAGCCATAGATTGCCTGGCGGTCATCACCGATAACGAAGATTCGGCCAGTTGGCTTGCAAATTCCACGAGCCAGAGTGATCTGAGTTGCATTCATGTCTTGAGCTTCATCGATCACGACCATGTCATAACGACCCTTGACCCACTTATTACGGACGGGAAGGAAGACCATGTCGTCGAAGTCGATGGTTCCGTCCTTGACGCAGGCAAGTTCCATGGCTCGCATTGCACCGATAACAACTGCATCGATGTTCCAACCATCTTCCTCCCACTGTTCATCAGGCTCAAGGTCGAATGCATATGCAGTATCAACCATCTGAGCTTCAGTGGGAAAGGGAAACATGTTCTTCCCCTTCTCGGCCAGTCGCTTAACCAGCAACACAATAGGATCTGGAGCAGAGTTACCCATGGCCTGCCGAGCAAGACGAAGACCGCGGTCTGCGTCCACAGTCACATTGGTCCAGTTCCGAAGGATGAAACCAAATCCAATAGAATGCAGAGTCTTGGCTTCAGCATTAGAATTCTTGAGTTTAAGCTTCAGTTCCTCGGCGATCTTCTTGTTGAAGGCAGCCAGAAGAATCTTGCCTTCAGGAGCGTAGCTAATCCCCTCGAGGATCGTGGTGGTCTTCCCGGTACCAGCCCGAGCTCTGACCACCACGTTCCCCTTACCGGTCTTGAAGTGATTGAAAATAACCTTCTGCTGCTCTGACCATTGACGGTTGGAGTCGATCATGAAGCTATTATAACCCTTTCACTTCAAGAAGTACAACTCAGATCACTTCCGTGAGTCTCTGGTCCTCTCGATGACATCGACCAATGCAATCTTCCCACCTGGAATCTTTGATGCACCGACGATCTTCAGGCCATTTCGAGCGTAATCCCTAAGAGTTTCCATGGTCTCGTTGAAAAGCTGAAAGGTTTCAAGCTTCTGAAACCTGTCATACTTCTTCGGGACAATGAAGCCGACTGGTGCAACAACTCTGACTTCTTCCTTTGGATCGCAGTCATCACACCCACTGCAGTCATCACAGGGTTCATCATTCTGTTCATCGTCGCAGTTGTCACACCAACCACAATCACCATCCTGACACTGATTGTCATCGTCATCCATGTCAACGTCGATATCAGGAATCTCTGCATCGTTCACAGTATTCGACAGGAACTGTCCATTGTGGTTACCGATGACCTTATACTTGGAGACTCGCATCTTCTGGTGAGAATGATCGTAAGGAATGCAGACAACATCGGCGGGATCGACTTCACAAATGACCACACGTTCAGAGAAGGTTCTGGCGTACTCAAGAGCACCGACGTGAAACCCTTCATGACATGCCTCGTTGGGATCATCGGAGATCTTGTTGCGAGGCATCTCATTGACAGCACCAGGACTGTTATCAAACATTCCAGAATGAGCATCCTTGAAGTCGCTGCGAACACCCTTATAGGCAAGGAAGTTACCTTCTGGAGTCAAAGGAATTCCCTTCTGGTCAAGGAACGGCCAGAGCTGATCAACTGATCGCTTTGAAGGATTCTTCTTGAGCTTCTCCCAGAACTTACAGACCGGTCCTGCATCTTCACCAAGCTCAGACATCTTCATGATTCGCTGAGAGAGAGCCTGAGGAAGTTCCTCGCCATCATGGGTGATAATGTTTCCTTCAATCTTGAACTTACCCTTGGCCCATGCAAGCAGAGCAGTCTTCACAGAAAGAGCCAGCTCAGCTGCAACCCAATCCTCTGCAGCCAGAGCATTGCGAAGCTGCATGAAGTTCGATGCCCCTCGCCGAACAGTGTTGTTCTTGCCGTTGTGATACACAGTTACAGTGTCATTCGTCATCGTGTAATTCATTATACACCGTCCTTTTGAGAGTCAACCATCTTGATGTAGTTAATTAGCTTTTCACTATCATCTGATTTTAACATAAGGTTCACAAGATTGAAACCCTGAATGGAAAGAATTGGGTAAGTCTTATAAATCAACTCGACCTTTTCCATTGGAATCTCACTGTCGATTTTCATATCGGCATCTGTGAGAATGCCTTTCATCGTATTGATCAGAGCGCTTGCATTCTCAGATGCAAAAAGACTCTTGTAGTATTCTCTGGTCTTAAAGAACTCATAGACAAGATGTCCTTCTCCAAGAGTCTTGAGATGTTTCACTGTCTTAGAACTTGGCTGATTGTATTCATATGAGTAAGGCTCATAGACAGCCTTCACCCATGAATCTCTTTCAAGAAGTTCGATGAACGTCTTGTTCTTCATGATGTTCTGAGCAGTTTCCTTGCGCCACACTTCATAGTGAGTACCAAGACGAGCACATGAAGGATTGCGCTTGCCAATCTTGTATGCATAGATTGGAGGCATCGTGATTCCAAACTTCTCAAACAGAATCTTGTCTGAACTATAGATGCGAGGAAGATCGATATTACACTTAAAGTGTTCAATCTCTACGTAGACATCTTCCTTCGATGGAACATGGTCAACGATGTCCCATGCCATTGATTCACCACGCGATTTGCGTCTCCACGAGGTGCAAGTACTGTTGTTGTAGACAAAGAACTTCTGGCCATGCTTCGGATTTGCAACCCTATCTCCAGTATCCCTGCGATTTGATTCCCATGGAAGAGAAGAGATGTTGACAATAGGAATGCCAGTCAAATCAGTGATCGTGAACAAACAATCAAGGAACGTACGTAGATCAGTAAAGCTCTTAAGATGTTCACGGTTAGGATAGACGACGATATCATGGTCGCCAAGATTATACCCGCGAACAGACTTCGGAGTATCCTTGATGATGATCCTTGCCTTGCTGTTGATATAGATCGAATCGACCTGATCCTTCTTCTTCTTGCCAGTAAAGTGAAACAGCTTGATGGTTCTCTTCTTACCATCGTTCAAACCACTGTCAACTTCAATCGTTGGGATATGCTTTTCAAGTTTAACATAGTTGTCGCAAAAACCCCTAACATGCTTTGGAACAAGAACATTAAATGCCTGAAGAGCCTGTGCCTTGATGCGTCTATCCCAGCATGAAGTGTTTGGATCATCGATGGCCTTCACAGATTCAATGATGTACTCCTCAACAAGTTTGTTCAATTTATCAAGAACATTCCGCTTTGTGTGGTCAGAGTACTTCAACTCTTCACGTGAAGCATTGATATGGACTTCTCCGATGTCGAAGTGAAGAGCTCCATTAAGCTGCCACATATACTGTGGCATACCTTCCTTAAAGTTAGCTACCTGGTTCAGGTTCAATCGATATGGGACGCAACCCATGACTGCAACGATCGTACCAGTATCGTACATGTTCTTGTTGTACAGAGTGCCATTCTTGAACTTGCCAAGAAGATCTGGCAACTCAGGAAGATCAATGTTGATATCAGGACGAGGATCGAAGTGACGGAAAAGCTGGCAAGCCTTCGCCTCAAACTCTCCGATATCCTCAGTCTTAACAGGAATCTCGATGGCAATACCAGTCTCATCTCCGCAAGGTTCCTCACCGATCAGAGAGATGATGCCTTTGTCAGACGCATCAAGCATTGCAGAGTAGACACTCTTGACTCCACCAAATCGTGAAGTGACAGTAAACATGTCAGAGTATGCGAATCCACTCTTGGAACCGATGCCGAGCATACCAACGGCTGTGTTGCTATCACGCTTGGTTGAAGCACCATACTGTGTATAGATGTTGAACACATCATCTCGGCTCAGACCAACGCCGAAGTCTTGGATGGTCAACGTCGGATCTGTGTAGGTCGGCATGATTACCTTGATAGGCATCTCAGGCTTACCGACCATTCGATGAGAGTCCCATGCATTTGCAGAGTACTCTCGAAGAACAGCCATGATCTTGTCAGTGTACAACGTATCCCGAAGGATCGTCATGATGTGTGCAGAGTCTTCAAGAGAAATACCAAACTCTGCACCAGCCATCACGCCACGACTTGCCACAGTTCTTACGTTAGCAGCAGGAATCAATTTGCACTCTCCATGTTGATCATGAAGCTATTATAACTCTTCTATCTCCAGAGGTACAACTAGTCTATCTCTACTTCTTCAATATAATAACGATCACTCCACATATTGTCTGGATCAATTTTTTCGATGGCTGGTGATGGCCTCATGAGAGGTTCTCTTTCACCAAAATACTCGTTGAATGTTTGAGTACGAAGATCACCATTTGGTAATTCACAAGCCATCTCGAAGCGAGTTCTATTTTGTTTTTCCCAGCTGTAAACAGCCTTCACTCTAGCGACCTCACTTTTTTCTAAAACATCTAGATCATACTCTGCATTTTCCTTGACTGAATACCCACGAACAAGAGAAGTCAGAGCGTCACTGTAATCACCACGAACTCTAACAAGAATAAAAGCTCTCATTCAATCTCCTTCTTGGCATTCAAATTTTCAGCGTGTCTTTCTTTTCTGGATCTCTTTCTCTTGAATCTAGTATACGCTTTCTTTTGGCTCTTGCTTGCAAGAACAGTGTCCTTCCATTTCTTGCAATTCGTACCGAATCTTGCTTTATTAGAATCACTCATGACAAGTCTCAGGTGGCACCTTTGCATGTTCATAGAACTTCAGACCGCCCCATCGTCTATGTTGCATGCCACACAGTTCCTTCACCCAAGACTTAGTGCAAGGTCCACACCACACCATCGTCTCAGAGATGTAGTGTCCCGACGCAGGGTGCCAAGGAGCTTTACAGATGTTACAATATCTATTTTCCACCGGCCACTCCAGCAAAAGGATCGGGATGATTCTTCCGATTGTAGTTTGACATCTCATCTCTGCTCTTGATATATTCAGCCCATTGTATCACAAGCTTCGTATGCTCTTCTTGAGCAGCTGCTGCGGTTGTAAACTTCTCAAGATAACCATTCATGTTACCAATCAGCCTGGTCATCTCATCTTTGGTCTTCTTGATCTCCTGCATGTCGTCGTGGTGGGCTTTCACCAGTCCACCCATATATGCCATGGCGCAAATACAAAGTGTACCAAAAGCCCATCCGCTCACCCAGAACTTTCTATACTTCTCTCCACGTTCAAGTATAGAAACTGGGGTGACAACATGGTTTTCTATCTTCATAGATTCTATTTTATAACAGCCATCACAAGAAGTACAATCTAGATTCTATTTCTTAAAATAGATGTTATTACGATCTATATAAGACCATGCAAGAAGCAGAGCAAGAATTGCAGTATCAATTACTGCAGTGTAAGTATCAACACTCATTTTGGATCCTTTCGAAGATCATCTAAGACCTTATGACAGCTACCACACTTTCTATACGTGTGTCCCCAGTTAATGTCATTATAAGATCTTGTATGTCTACAAAACAAAGGTCTGACTTCCATCCTAAACCATTTACGAATCTGGTATGGCAATGTTATTTTGTAATAACACTTTATCAATGCAATGCTGCTCCAGTCTTCAGGAGGAAGAAGAGACGGAAATTTCATTTCTTCTCCGCTTCACGCTTTCCATCCATGAGACCAGATTCATAACACTGCTTAGCAACCTCCTGAATATAGTTTACAAGAGGTCTCCATTCATCAGAGAACTTGATGAAGCTGTTGAAACTGAACTTCAGGATCCTTGCAGTCTCATCAAGATCATCGAAGTCCTGAGGTCTTAGACTCACGTCTTAATCTCCTTGAGATCCTTCCCGGACTTCTTACACTTAGTCATGCGACGATTCGGCTTGTAACCTTGAGCCTTCAGTGCAGTCCGACGAGCAACACGTCGAGCCTTGCGAATGATCTTGAACTTTCTGCGAGCTTCAATCTTCGCCTTGTCTTCCTCGATCTGCTTCTTCTCTTCCTTCTTCTCGTCCTTCGTCATTGTGGTCTCCTTAAATGTGAACCTGAACTGATAAAGCCTTCTTGAGTCTTCGCTTCGTCATTGCCATAATGTAACGAAGATCTGTTGAAATTGTATCTGACCCGTCGTTGCCGACAATCTCTTTCTCTATGTTCGTAATCATCTCAGCGAGAAGATCCTTGGGGACAGTACCAGCAACTTTCATAATCCATTCATCTGAAGCTGGACCAAGATCATCTGGATCTGGTTCATCGAGCATGAGTTCGAAAAGAACATCTCCATCATTTACTTCAATCACGCGTGGCTCCCAATGTAAACAATTGATCCATCTGCGATTTCAATTTTTTCAACATCACAAACACCAAACCCACCAGTCTCAAGCCAGGCAATGTATCTACCTGCGAAATGCTTAGGAACATGAGCAATCCAATCTTCATCTCCACCACTCGTGCTCAACTTACGAAGAGATTCTGGAGCTTCATGAAATGGCCACACAAGAATAGGAAGCTTATCTTGCTTCCACTCTGGGCCCCACAATGGAATGATGTCATCTGTTGGAGTCATATGAGTATTTTATCCCACCTTGGACGAGGAGTACAACTGAATAATCTTACAATCGTTATCCTTACGGGCATTATGCTTAGCCAGATAGGACTCTATCACGATGGTGTATTCACCGTCACTCCACTCAAGCGGACCAAGAAGTTCATCCCAACTCAAGACAAGACATTCAAGAGCCATTGCGGACCGTGCAGTGCAATACGTTGAAGCATAATCAATAGCAGATTGTGCAGCGTCTTCAAAGTAGGGATGAATCTCTGCGTCAAGCAACTTTCCTTTTCTTCTGAACTTAAGTGTGTAAGACAGAGTTTTATTTGGCATCTTCTTCCGGGAGATTCTTTTCCGAGGTTGCTTCGGGGTCACAGAATGTAATATGGATTCTATCTTCAGGGCGGACAAAAACAGGGACACCAGACCCAGAATCCTTGACTTCAATTTCTTCAAAGAACTCTCCTCCACGATTACGTCTATACACAAGCAATGCTTCACATGCTTCTGGATTACCAGCACGAGCCATGGAGAGAAGAGCCCACGTCACAGAGTCTCCGACTTCATATGCTCTAAACTCTCTATCAAGAATATTGAACAGATCAACATAACTCTTCTCTCTGAGATCATTTGAAGAGATGTCCCAGATGATTGCTCTGTTCCACGGGTAAGCAACTTTGAATAGAAGAGTTTTCTTAATCATCATCAGCCTCGCATCCAGCTTTCATTGCCTTCTCTGTTCTTTCATTCTTTAAAGCTATCAATCCACATCTACGACACCAGCGAAGCCAAGGACAGCAGCTTAGCCATGAGCCAAAGATATGACCAATCTTAGTCACCAGTCTCCATAAACATAATGTGCCTTAGAATGATACTTGATTAGTTGACAACCACAATCAGGACATGTACCAAAGAATCTTGGCCATCGCTTCCTGATTTCATATGTATCAAGACCTTTGGCAGCTTCATGATCAAATGTTACAACTGCGCCATTGTGTTCACAAGTTTCTTTATCTTGACACTTATATGGAATACCATTCTCATCGAGGATCATTTTATTTATCCTTCAGAAGAGCAAGAGTTTCTATCAAATCATTCTGAATTCCATGCTCAGCAAGTCCTTGTATTCTAGAGAGTGCTCTTGCACATAAATGCCTAAGTTCTTTATTCTGAGACTCCAACGCGGCGACCTTGGCGCGCTCGGCGGCGTGTTGAATCTGGCACTCTTCGAACCTGCGAGCGCAGTCCTGTCGCATGCTCTCGGTGTAGACGTAGTTCTCCTGCGCCTCGTCCCGCTCCTTCTCCAGCGCGGCCACCATCGGCGTGCGCTGACCCGGAGGCCCGTGGAGTACGCGGTCTAGTTCGTCGCGTTCCTCTTGAAGCGCGGCGACCTTGGCGCGTTCCCTGTTTGTGAGGATGACCTCGTTCTTGAATGCCATCTCCGTCGTCAGGTACGAGTGCAGTGCATCAGTCACTAGTTCGACCAATGTCTTACGCCTACCGTTGAGCGTCGTCGGCTTGGCACCACGCAGCACTGCGGCATCAAAGGCGTCGGCTATCTCGGCCTCCAACTCCCTCACCCGCGCGAGGGCGGCGTCCAGCTCAACCATCGTCGCCGTGTGCGCAAGCTGCTCGGTGTGCCAGTCGCCGGCGTATGCATCGCGCTGTCTCTCGGCGTGGTCCAGGTGCAGGCGCGTCGCCACCAGCTCCTCGCCCATGTCGTCGACGCTGGCCTGCAATTGTCGACACACCCGCTCCAGCGTCTTTACGGCGGCAATCAACTCCTCGCGCTCGCGCAACACATCTCGCATCTCTTCGATGACCTCACTCATTCAGCCTCCTTAACTTCTTCCAGTCCATCCCATCCACGTTTGAAGTCCCAGTATTCCTTTGAAGCAATGCAACCAACTCTAAACCAAGTTGGTCTTGTGTTACGTTGACATCTACTACAATAACACTGAGATCCTACAAATGAAACCTGTCTTTTAAGCCAGGCAATCGCAGGTCTAGAATCATCGAATTGATCCTTTCTCATTACAGACCAATGATGAGAAGCAGTGAAAGTGCAATAAAAAAGAACCACATAATCCCTCTTGTTCAAGTCTTTCTCCTCTTGAGCCAGCACTTCAAACAATTACAAACATAGGCAACTCCAGGGAGTGCCAACATTACGGCCATAATTTCTTGTGGGCAAATATGGAATGGCACAGTGATATAATAACACTTCTAATTCAAGAAGTAAAATTCTGGAGAAGAGATTTCACCTTCATAACATTTACAGCATTGTTTAATCCAGACTGTCTAAGTTCATCTACAATGTCTGTGACCGTGACTTCATCAGACTCAGAGAGACAATCTGCAATAAGACTAAGCTCATCTTGAGGAACATCAATAAGCTTTTCCTTCGAGATACTAATGCCAAGAACATTCGCAATAACTTGAACATTCTCATCTGCAAAACTTCTTGCCTCACGTTCGCATGGCCGAGTCTTGTACTTGCTCTTCTTCTTACCAAAGAAGCTTAACTGACCATTGTGATGAATATACTGGTTCGCATGCTGCATCTCATGTGCAAGGACCATGCCTACTGCAATGTGAATGTCAGGAGCAATTCTATTACCACCAGTTCTCATCTTAGATCCGAAACAAAATTCAATCTTCTGTGGATCGATATAGATGTCATGCCTATCGAAGAGCGGATCATATGAGTGAAGACCAAGAGTCATCTTCTTCTTGTTCTTCAACCTATCTTCCCGCATATAGCCGTGGAAGTAAATTGTCTTGTTGTCAAACCGAATGAATAAATCTGCAAGATCTCTCACATTTTCCCTCAAGAGATAGCATCTCTGTTCATCCCAGTTCGTAAAGAGAATATTACTTGCCACTTACAATCTCCGATAGAGAGGTATCAAACTCTCCAGATTCAGCAAGGCATTCGTCGAAATACATGATTGGAGCACTCTTATCTCTGAAGTACATACGAGCATCTGCCTTATCAAACTCTGGAAGATCTTCCAACTTGGACTCAAGTCTATCTTCAACAAGAACTCTGAGTTCCTGAAGCCATTCGTCAAATGACCGGCGAGCCATCGAACTCCTCTTCCTGATCTGGTTCATAGAACCTATCGATCTCAGTGAGTCTATGTTTCCTTCTGGTTCTCTGAATTGTAACTTCAAATTCAACAACATGCATGGCTTCAGCTGGGAGTCCCTCGAGATATTTTTCTGACATGATATGTTCCATGTCTCTCTTAAGATGATGAAGCTTCTTCCAGATCATTGAAGCATGTTCATTCTCTACCCAACCAAATACACCTGGTCCGAGCTTCTTTACCCAGAGTCCATCAGGTCCTCGAACCCTGTACATTCTTTGACCAGTCTCAATCCTCAATCTCTATCTCCGATGCTGCCAATATCTAATCCCATTGCCCATGCTTCATCGGCATCTTCTTCTGGATCTACATTCCAATCGTAGTAAACAGATTCCTGTCCATCACATTCTGGATATCTTGAGCAAGAAGTAGATCTATCGCTTCTGCTTATTACAAAACCTCTATTGCAGACTGGGCAGATCTTGGCCTTCATCCAACCCTATCTCCCTCGACACACACCCACTCCCTGCCCTTCTTCTTTCCTTCCTTCCTAAACCTCTGACCGAATCCGATGCCAAGACGAATACCCATGTTATGAGTGATTGACTTGCAGAACTCATCATCACAGTGGAAACACTTCGGGCACATATTCGCCCAAGGACCGTACTTGGTCTTCCCATCGATGAATTCATCGTCAATCGGAGAGGCACAGATGTCACAAGTGTCAGGGGGAGGACTAAGCCAATACTTTGCCATTTGAATTCACTCCATGAACTTCGAGGGAGACTACGTGTCCATCTAGAAGTAATTATATATCATCACTCACTAGATGGACACTTCTATTTTTAGAGGTAAGGAATACCGTTCTCATCAACATCAGGCTTCTTCAAGACATCGTACTTGACTCGATTGTATTCGTTGAGTCGTCTCTCTTCCTCGAGAGCTTTCTTTTCCTTGTTCTTCTTCTCCTGATAGTCAGCGGCCAATGCAATAGGGAAGAGAGGAAGACAGATAAGAACCTGTCCGAGTCCGAGAATTGCGACCCAAAGCTTCCATCCACCGTATCCAAGAAGCAACCAGCTAAGAATGTTTCCCATGATTACTTTCCTTCCACGTAGTTAGCGAGACGCCCATCAAGCTTGGACTCACCGATCTTATGACCTTCATTCTGGAGTTCCTTGCAAGCACGAGCCAACATACCTCGCCAGAAGCCGCCAGAGCAATCAACCTCGAACCTCTCGAAGCAGTAACCAGTTACCTTCTCGCCAGCCAACATCTTCTCCTTGATCAAAGAGCAGATGCGTTCACGACGATCAGCTGCTCGAGAAGTGGTCTGCTTCTTCTCTTCATCTTCACCATCGACAGCAACAGTCATTGCCTGGAAGTCAAGACCGGAGCTGGAGATCGAGAACTCATAAGGAATCGCAGCAGGACCGAACCGATTCTTCTGGAGTTCAAATGCACGATTCCCAGTATCAGTGTTGAGCTTCAGGTGAGCGTGAGCATCAACATCGTGCTTGATCTCATTAGGACCAGCGAACATACCTCCCTTGGTCGAATGACCAATCAAGAAGATGGTAACATCGCTGTGTTCCTTCCAAGCCTGGAGCTTCTTGGTGACAGACTTAAGAAGAGCGTTCCCTCCAAGATCACCGTCACGGAGAGTCTGCAGCGAATCCTGGAAGAGAATCTCAACACCAAGATCATCGCAGAACTTGATGAGATCATCTACTTCCTCGATCTGCTGGATGCAGAAGTTACCGACCAATCCGAGACGATCTGCTCGCAGTTTCACCATGTACCGATTCTCTTCACCAATGTTATACAGAACATTGCGTCCTGCATTCTTGGTAAAGAGATCAGCTAACTGCAGAGCCATGGTCGACTTCCCTGCGCCAGGAGTACCAGTGAAGAGAAAAGAAGTGCCGGGAAGAATACCGGGCATATCAACTCCACCGAACACCTCGTTCAGGATGGGAACACCAAGGTCGATACGGCTATAGAACTTCTTGGGAACTACGATGTCCTTCAAGATCTCGGCGTTATTGTTTTTAGAAATAAGAGGAACCATTTGTCTCCATTGTGAGTGTTAAACATCTGCACCAATTGAAAGACTATTATAATTCTTCTAACTCCAAAGGTACATCACTTATTCACCATCATGTTAAAGAGAAGATCTGTTGGTCCTTCCATGATGATCTGAATCATGAAATCATTTCTTCTGTACGTCTTTGCTCTCCACATAAAAAGTCTAGCATCAACGCCATTATCTGCCATGAAATCCTTCAGGGCAAGAAAATACACACGTTCTTCTTCAGAGATAGATTTAGGCCTTTGAAGTTTACGCCAACCTTTTGTGCGCATGAACTTGTTAATATAACCCTGAACTTCAATCTTCAAAAGATGTAATCTATAGTTACGATTCGTCCAATCTTCGTCAGGAAGTTTTTCAGTATTTACACTGAGGATCATGAAAGAATTATAACATGTCTAAAACTAGAAGTAAACCTTAGACTTCCTTCACCCTCACAACTCTCTCGAGATGTTCTGTCCACATTTCAACATATAGCTGTCCAAGATATTTCTTAGCAAGAATTGTTACCCTACCATGCTCTGCACTAATAACTCTTCCGTAATGCATCTCAAGAGTTGAAGACCTTCTAGATGGCCAGGCAACAAAGTCGCCAATTTTAATCGTGTTACCGAGAATGTCTTTCATTGTAAAATCTCCTCACGGTTCTAATGAACCTATCAGTTCTTGCAGCAATAACAAAGATGATGTTGATTAGCTTCTTCATGGAGTAAAGATGATGACTCGAGGATAATCTTTCTCCAGAGCATCATTCTCAAGTTTCTCTGCAGTGATATTTTCAGTGTTACCAAATGCACCCATGAATCGATATGGGCTCTCTGTGGTGACATAAATCTTCTCATTAAGAGCAGAGGCGATCTTTTGGAGCTTACCAGCATCCCTGGTGAAATTGATGTCGCCGTACCAAATCTTGTTGGCAGAAGAGTCAAAGATATTTCCATTCCAAAAGACTCGCTGTCCCTTAGGGGCGACCTTGGATCCAGAAATCATACGACCCATATAACCAAGCATCTCGTTGATTGCGTTCGTCTTCTCTTGACTAGTCATACGTTCTTCCTTTCGTCCCGGTCCGGGCGCATTTTGATATAGACAGGAAACCTAAGAGCTCCAGATGGAGCCTTCTCCTGATACTTGACTTCAATAACTCTACCGATCATTTCTTTTCTATCTGCCCAGAATTCTGCTCGAGTCGCATCTGAGAACCCAGAGCCAACATCTGTAACAACTCCATCAAAGTTTACAGAGAACCCACCGAGCTTTCCCTTAAGTCTTCCCTTACCCTCGAATGCAGAGACGATGACTCCGTCTGCATCAAGAACAGTCTTCAACTTCAGAAGAGAGTCTGAACGCTTGAAGACATATGGCGAAGAGAGTTGCTTGACCATCGCTCCTTCGTATCCCTTCTTGATAAACTTATCACGAGCTTTAAAGAGTTCCTCTGTCGTGGCATCGTCAATAATAACGTGATCAACAAGCTTGATGTTTTCTCCGATACCTTTCAAGCCAATCGCGCGGAGAAGGTCTGACTTCCTATCATCAAGACTTCTGGTCTTCTTGGAAAGCCATTCATCTCTTCGAATGCAGTCGAAGACATTGTAAACAAGATCCTTGTTCTCTCCGGTTCCCTTCTTGCGAATCTTACCAGAGTCTTCATTGAACTCTGTCTTACCCATGATTTCACCATCGAAGACATATTCATTCTTAAACTCTTCAAGATCCTTGAGAATGTGCCCCACGGTCTCTATAGTCCTGCCGTTCCTCGTGTAGGCAACGCCATCCAATACCACCATCCTCAAGCCATCGAGCTTCGGTTCGACACACCAGGCCCCCTTGAGTTCATGTTTGTCAGGATCGTACGGCTTAGCCAATGAACATGCAAAAGGTTCAATGGTTCCAGGGAATACATTGTTTAATGTAGACTCTGAGAAGCCGGCTCGAAGATCCTTGTTTATAATCCTCTGAGCCCAGATAAAATCAAGATCAGTTGGAGCATGAAGCAATGTAACTTCGATCTTTGTCTGAGCTGCATTGCCAGTAAACTTTCTCTTAGAAAGATCCATAAGAAGACGATCCATTGCTTCCCAGAAGTAATCGTGAGGAAGAGTGGCAGTCCCATCATACGGAGGGTTCTTGAAGTCTGATGTCACGCCAAACGTGATAATTGGGTCGAGCGCCCAGACAAGAAACTTGATGCTCTCCTTATCGAGCTGAGCGAGAAGTCTTTCTTTCTCTAGACGAGAACCAACAGCTGCGACCTTCTCCATGATATCAATGTTCAAGGCTTTTCCTTTACGAGAGTCTTCAAATAAGATTCTTTAAGCTGGTCCCACGACATACCAAGAAGAACAAGAGCATGTTCAACAAGCTCAAAGTTGCCAACTGATTCACCTCGACAAAAGGCACAGGACCAATCGCCGTTCTTATCTCGAAGAACACCACCACATTTCTTTGAGCAAAATGCGCACCCACAATCACACTGTGCATATTCTCCAGCATCACAAAACACTTCACCACAAGACTTGCAAGGGTAGAATTCAACACCCATTATTCACCTCGGCTAACACGGTCAATTTCCTTCTCATCTGAAATAGAGAAGAAGAGTCTAGCAAGAAGAACATGAAACCACTCACGACCAGCCATTCCGGCTAGCCAAACACAGAATGCACATGCAACTCCAATTGTGTGTGAATTGGTAGAGAGATAGGCGTCTACGCCGACAAAGATTCCAGTTGCAACAACACACATGATTGCTGTGCCACTAAGAAAAAGAAACAGAAGAACCTTCGTAAAAAGCCAGGCGGCGTCGCCCGGAGTGAGTTCGTTACTAGGTTTCATTGACTTCCTCCAAGAGAGTGAATGAGGGCTCGAACCTCATATTTAGTGGTTAAAAGCCACCAGTATTATCCATCACGCATCCTATCTGCCGACAGTATGCTATACGATCACTCAAAAATGGTGGACTGGCTTTCACAGTCTGTCAGGACCGAACCCTGAGCACCATCACAGCAACCTCTTAATTCACTCTTCCTCGGCGGTCTCAGCACCAGCGGTGAGAGGCTCGGCCGGCTCAGCCCGGACCGCAACCTCCTTAAGAGCCGCAGTGAAAGCCTCAAGGACCTGCTCATCAGACTGGTTGAAGTCAAGCTGACCACGAACCTTGCCGAGGTGCTTCTCCCGAGCCTCCTGCTCGGAAATCTGACGGATAGCAGCCGCTTCGACGGAGAAGCCGCTCAAATCAACGCGGCCACCCTTCTTAGCGAGGTAAACGTTCTTGCCCTTTACACCGGCAGAAACCTTCAGGAAGCCGCTCTTCTCCTCGACATTGAGGCCAGCCGCAGTGGCAAGGTCCTTCAGCTGGGGAAGAAGGTGAGCCCCCTTAACAACTCGCTCCCGGCGAGCCTGCTTCTGGGTCTCCGCCTTCTCACCAGCCGCCATCAACTTCTCAGTCATCTCAGTGTTGGTAGTCTCAGTCATTTTGTTTCTCCATTGTTTGAACTTCGGTTAGTGCCACTTCTTTTTTGATGGTGGCGTTTTCCATCATTGTGAAACCATTATAACCACTGTCTTACAAGAAGTGAAACATTTTCTTCCACCGATATGAACTTTTTTAAAAATTGAAATTGAATCAATCACTTAGGAGCACTCATTTTTTTAATAGAAGAAGAGAGCTTGCTCACGTTCCTATATTTCCGATTAAAGAATGAAACTGAGCAGAACATCGAGCACATATCCCAAAGAACGTTTCCAAGCTCTGAATCTTCCACCTTTAATGCATACCACTCTTTTTCATTAAGACTCTCTCCACACATAGGACATTTGGAGATAGCGACGTCAAGTTCATGAGACTCTTCCTTGATGATCATATCATCAAATGATCCCATGACAATGTCTATATCGTTTTCGTCAAACGTCGGCATACTAATATTATATCACAATTTGTTAGTGGAGTAAATCAGTTACAGGTAGAGGAGGTATATAATCGTCCTCTCCTTCTTCCTTAGGATAATCTATAGGAACTCTAAGCTCAGCTTCATCATTGCTGATAACTGGTTCACGAGTAGAGAATCCATGTCTTGCTCTGAAAGTAAATGGCTTCTTGCAGATAGCACAAGTAATCTTTACTTTCAATATCATTTGCCACGATTCTAGTTCTGGCAATTTAACAACGACCATCTTGTGTGTTGTCGTGTACTTCTCGTGCTTGCACTTCTCTTCATCCATTGATCACTCCCCATAGATGATAGGACGTAAAGCAGAAGTAAACAATAGTAGCTACAACCAATCCCATGCTATATCTTCTAGGAAGTGGATAGAATAGAAGAATAAGAGTAAGAAGCAATCCACCTACAAGCTTTGTAAGAAGGAATGGGATCTCACCGAACGTAAATAGAAAATGAAGAAATGGATTCATTTCCATAGACGTGCCTGCGACACGCACGACGTACAATGTAAGGAATGTATCTATAACGTTCAGGAAGTACAGGCTTGTGGCGAGGAACACGTCTACTCTCTGTGGCCTCTTTGCAAGCCTCACTCTTTGCCTCACTGAACCTCTACGAGGTCGATAGGACGATTTTCAGTTGGGTGGAAGGTTCTTAACACTACCTCTTTTTCTTCACCCTGTTTGGCCTCTCGAAGGACCTTAATAGGTCCGACAGGCTTACCCATCTTCTCCTTTGTCTTCTCTCCTGTCTTAGGATCTGTTCCTTCAACCAACCAATCTCTAAACAAACCAAAGACTCCAAGATCTAGTTCTTTGAGGTATGCTTTAGACCAGAATGTTCTAGGGATATTGACCGGCTTCTTAACTTCTTCTTCCATATCTAATCTCCTAGATGATTAAAGGCACAGTTGTTGCATACACCACCAGCATACTGTACAGCCACTCCAGAACATATATAGCAAGGAAAATGCTTTGGTGTATTAGGATCTTCAAACTTGCCATTCTTCTCTACATCTTGGACGTAGTCTTTCAAGTCTATCACGATGACTGTTCGCACAGCTTCTTCAAAGTCCTGTCTGAACGGGTCGTCGAGTGAATCCCAAGACATCGTTGCATCTACACCCTCTGCCTTATCTGTCTTCAGCAATGACATCCAGTAATTATAGAGTTCTTTTGCGAGGATCTTTTCATCTAATAGATCTTTTGAGATAAAGGGAGGTGTCATAAAGGTTGAGGCGGAGCTACCGCCTCTTTAAGCTATTAACGAGCTTCGGTGAACGGACCTTCAATCTTCGCAGACTTACGAAGAACATACGTACCTTCGCCGGTCTTCTTACAGAACTTCTCAAGAATACCAGTTCGAGCGCTGGTCCCATAAAGCGTAGAGTTATAGTTTCGATTGTCATTCAAACTAGCACTATACGCATTGTGACTTAGACTGAGAAGGAACGTGACCATCTCCTTCCTCGTCATACCATTCTTCGTCTTCTTCAACTGCCTCAGCAACTTCTCCGTCTTGGTAACTGTCTTCGCCATTTTGTCCATTCCTTTTCTAGGCTTGATTGCCTCAGATAAATACTACTTCTTTTCACTAAGTGTTTCAACAAGGTTAACAAATTCTTCCCAGTTTCTTACTCTATGCGTAGCCTTGCATTCCTTGTTCCACGGTGCATCAAATACAACAGACGTCCTTCCAGTCTTGTTCCATGCTTCAATGTTATGAGGACCATCATCAAGAAGAAGATCTCCATTGAGAAGATCCTTCCTCTGAATTGCTACAAAGTTATTCAGAGGAAACCCTGGCATGTTTCTTCTTAGCCATTCAAGTTTTCCATGGTACGCAAATCCACCGTGATGCGGAACAGCGGTGGCGATGATCACGTCATGACCAAGATCCTTGAGCTTCATCATGCCCTTGACTGCTCCAGAAACCTCATTAAGATCCCTATAAAGTTCTGGATAACGAATACAAGACCTGATGAACGGTTTTCCCTGTGGACCTAGAATGTTCTCCATGTCCCAATAATTCTTTACATCATGTCTTGTAAACTCAGTCTTATAATCCTCGTTATACCATTCGAGAATTCTATCGACCCACCTGCACAAAATTTCATCTTGATCTACAATGAGTCTCATTTATAACCATCTTTCAAACAAGCATTACACCATGCAGCCCCTGTTCTGCAACCCTTCAACTCTCTTTCCTTGCCACAATCTTCACATAGCTCGTCACACTTCTTTACTGCCTCATCAATGATCTCACCAAGTTTGTTTATCTTAATGAACTCACCTTCTTTGACAAATTTTCCATCCTTCATCTCATACTGACTCTGTGAAGTATAGACTCTGAGTTGACAGAACTTCTCTTTGATTTGTTCCAACTTCCTGTCCCACCCAGCAGCAATCATCTTCTGAAACATCTCAGACACAACTGGAAGCCAACCTGGTCCCACTCCAGAATAGCAAGGAGGCATTGGAATGTTGTATACAATCAAGGTTCTTTCGAACTCAGAGATAGCAAACTTTTGCTTTTCAGCTCTTGATTCCAAGTATTCTTTGATAGATCTCTTTTTCATATTGTTCCTATTATATCACGGAGATGACGAGAATGGTAATTTAAGAATTCCTTTTATCTGAGCAATATTTTCTCTTCTATACGAATCAAATTGTTGAATAATTTTAACGCTTGGCTTATAACCATTAGATTGCGGATTCTTTACCCAGTTACCACAATGTCCAGAGTGTTTAGCATTTGGTCTAGACAAACCGCTGCTTGATCTTCCCACGTATCTTATTTCATTTGTCCTCGGATCTGTCAGAGCGTAGATTAGATGTTTCTTCATTTTTCATTTCTCTTGTGATCTTCAAAAAAAGCAAAAGATAAACAACTGCATCCTTTATCCTTTCCTCTATTGGTTCACTCTCTGATTGTCCGTCTGTTTTTACAAAATTCAAAATGGCAAAAATATGTTTAGAAAAATAAACAGACCACACCTTAGCCATATCGAGACCAATAAATCCACCAACCTTCCTAAAATTGTATAGTCTATCTATGTCATTATTTCCTAACGTGTAGTCTTTTCCTTTCACTTCCATCGTTTTGAAACAATCTAGGAGAAATGAATCTATTTCTGGGTCACCAGTCAATCCTGTCGGCTTCACTTCATTCTCAGGCTTCCAAGATATCTTAGCAACTTCTTCCTTCTCAAGTCCCATTTTCAACTCCTATCAGATCTCCGAATACAGCTGGGCATCTCTCAATAAGTATCTTTCTAATTTGCGTAGCTAATGGTCTTATTTGTGGGTGAGCTGTCTTGGCTTCTCTGAGATCGATAAAGTGTCTCCACTCTCTAAAGTTTGCTGTCATAATCAACTCTGTCTTTAGACATGTTGGAAGAACTGAACGAGCAATCTGTGGAGTACAGCCAGCCTCTAGCAACTTAAAGTAAGATGTCTCTGCATTCAGCATCGCTGACACCCAATGAGATCTAGATGTTTCCCAGTCAAGACCAGGAGGTTCAACGACAGTGATCTCATTTCCAAACTTATCCTTACCGTAGTTACAATATCTCGTAGACTCTTGTGAGTAACTTGCGATACGATGTCTAACAATCTCATGTGAGATACCTCTATCACAAATGATTCTAAATGAAGCAACTCCATGTTCAATGATAGACATGTGATGTTTGTTCATACAACTCTTAATCAATCTGTCTGCAGAACCTGGAGCAATCTGTTCCTCACTCTTGTAACAAACTCTTGCAGCCTTCTCTATCAGTTCAGCAGGCATATCTGTAATGCTCAGCAGCTCTGCTGACGCCTCTACAATCTTCATTTTGTCTCACTTATTTTCTAAAGCTTCCACTTGATGGAGCTTGTCTAAAGGATGGTCGAACCGCTTTATCTTCGTCATGCTTCTCAGTTACTTCTTCCTCTTGATGTCTATACATTTTTCTGATCCGCCTTTTTTCTTTCTTTGTCTTTCTTTTCTTGATCGGCTGATCTGTATTAAGTTCTGTTATTTTAAGAGTGAACTTGAATGTACCTGGTTGTTTAACTGTTGTAAAACGAAAACGAGGTTCTTTGAGCAACTGTTTGTTGCCTCCTGGGTCTATTCATCCTTCCATTCTAGATCGATCTTCTTATCATCCTCGACCTTTTGCTTCTGTGCAATGCTCTTGTTTATTCTCTGCATGAGTTCAAATGACTTCAATCGCTTCATGAATTGGCTAAAGCTCGGCTTGGTTCCAAGACGTTGTTCATCCTTGCCAAGAGATTCTCCATTTGCAAGTCTCTCAGTTTGGAATCTCTTCTCAATCTGGAATTGCTTGGTGAACTCCTTGTACTCATTACGAATTCTGTTTCTTTCAATCTTTCTATCTAGCGAACCCATTTATTCTCCATTCTTTTTGTTTGGTTTGATATCTTGTTCTGCTTGAATCTCATCAAGTTCTTTTTGAATCAATGAACGTTCTCTATGCGACAATGTATAAAGTTCTCTGTGTTCAACTGGAACTGTCGTGAGATCTTTCCAGTCCTTTAGAACTTTAAGAATTGATCTATCACCTCGCAAATATGCTTGAGCACATGCATCTGCGAAGAATTGGTATGTAATGTTATCATCGTCAAGAAGCTTCATGAACAACTTTTCATCGTTCAAATGAATTCTAAATGCCAGTCTTCTTACGTTCTTATCTTTATCGAGAGCCATATTCTACAATTGAATCAGAATAACTGAGTCGCCTTTCTTTTCTGGTTCTTTCTTTTCCGGATAATCATATGATGGAAGAGGTAAGTGAAGAGGAGCAGGTATTCTTTGTTCCTTTTCTTTTCGATGCTTCTCTACTTCTTCTATCACATGAGGCTTTGGAATCTTTGTGGAATTAATTTCCATCGAATTTAATAACTGTATTTGGATTAGACATATCAAGAGTGCCAGACGTTGTAGTCAAAGTTATCTGAGTTTTGTAAATGCCAGCTCCACAGTTACAAGGTGGAGGAGTGATTCCAAACCATGGACTTGTGAATGCTGCGCACCATGGTTGATGTGAAGCAAACACAGACGGCACACTCACGTATGGCTGTTGAGTGTCCCTGAGTGTCTCTAGAAAGCGCTTCACCTCGTCCGTTAAGAGTCCGGGGCCAACTGGCTTTGGTGCCTCTCGAACCTCTCCACGCATCTTCTTCTCATAGTCTGCAATTTCTTCCGCAGAACCCTCGATAACTTCTTCTGAGCCGTCTTGCTTCTTGATTGTCTTTTTCATTTCGATCCTTATTCGTTAGGCTCGTACACAGTATCTTCTTCTGCAGAGTAAAAGAATTCTCTGCCATCTGGAAGAACGATGGTAAGATCTCCCTTTCCATCTGCATCAAGATCGAGGAAGAGATTACCACCAAGTAGCTTAAGTTGCTCGACTGGAACGTTTTCTTGCTTCGATATATCATCGAGCGCCTGGCGAAGATTCTTATTTAGAACGTCATCTATGTTGATTTTCTTCTTGAATACATCGCTTAGCATTTTAGATCCTCTATTCTTAACTATAGAACAACAGCCAGTTGTTCCTTAAAAATGATACGAAATGTCATTCCCTTAGACATACAATAAGAAATAGCTGCAATGTTCTTTGCTCCGAACTGTATCCTATTGAAAACAAAACCTTTTACTTCCTCAAGGTACTTCTTACCGTCTCTATATTCCACTAAGATATCTGGAATGTAATGATGCTTCCTCTTTTTAATTCTATACGGAATTCTAAGACCGTGACTCTTTGTCCAGAACTTTACAAGTGGTGATGCATCAAGAGCTTTGAATCTTTCTAGCTCGTACGAAGATTCATACCACTCACTCAGCTTTGTCTTCTTCGATTTGTATATCCCCTTGAGATATCTTCCTGACATAAACTCCTGATGATCTAAGAAGTTCTAAACCTTCCGTCTTCCTATACTCATTTAAATAGATCACTTCGTCTATGCTAGCATTAATGATTCTCTTGGCACACTGCACACATGGTGATGTCGTCGTATAGATCTTCTTTCTAGATGAATCGTTGTAGTTCAACTTGATTAGAGAGTTCTCTTCAGAGTGTAGACAACCACAAAGTCCCGGTTCATCTGAATCACAATGATTCGGTCCACCCTTGTAGTTCCCGTTATATCCTATTGCGAGAACTCTCTGATTGTCTTCGGACACAACAACTGATCCGACATGAGCACGTTTGCATGTGCTCCTCTTTGCCAGAGTTACAGCGAGGTTCATCCAAATAGATTCAAAGCTTGGTCTCAAGATCAATCCTCTTTGCGTCTTCAGGAACTTCCTGGTAAGGATCTCCACCTCTCCAATCATCGAAGTCTATGGTGTCGTCTGTTTCCCAGCGTCTTCTTTCCTTGACATACGCGATTCTCAAACCAAGAATAAGTATACCAAGGAAAATCAGGACCATGATATCCATTACTCAGCAAGCTCCACATCAGAGTTGTCAAGAACAAAAGCCTTCGCGACAACTTCGCCCTCGCTGAAATCAGTGCTTTCACGAGATCCCAACGTCACAGCGAGTTCTACACCTGGTGCGAAAAACTCTGGAGGTCGATCACCAACGACCAACAGAACTGGAAGCTCACAAGACAAACCAAGCTTCAAGGTTCTCGTTGACCTTGCTGGAATATTGACATTCATTGGAGCACGAAGTCCGAATGGACCACCAACACTCGCAAGCTTCTTTGGTTGCTTGCCATCAGTTACCTTAAACTTCACCGTCTTCTTCTTAGCCATTGTTTGCTCCTTTGGTTTTTCTTTCTTAAAGAACTTCTTCAATCTTGTCAACAAAGTATTTTGCATCCATGAACTCCAGTCTTTCGACCATGTCTCTTCTAAGCGTACCTCTTCTTTCTATTGGCTGCTTAGAAAGTTCATTCACAATCTCTTTCATGTTACTGGAATCGTTTGCAATAAGAGTCGTATACTTCTCAATCCCCTTAGCAGTACCTAGTCCTACTGGAAGCGTACCGAATAACAAAGCTTCCCAAACTCTTGGAGTAATGAATCCAGTCTCTAGATAACTCTTCTTTGCAAGAAGAGGAACTGCGCATGCTGAAGCGTATAATCCCTGGAAATCTCTGACGGTACAACGCTGTCCCATCTTAATATTGGGCCATCTAACCTTGGCTTCATCATCCCACTTGCCATGAAACTCAACTTGATTCTGGTACTCTTCAGAGACTGGCTTAATCCATTCATCAATGATATCGTCCCTCTCATAACGACTACCAATATACACCAACTTTCTATTGGGGTCTTGGGGGATCGTGGGGTGCTGTAGAAGGTCAGGGATATTGAATGGTGGTTCTACACTAACTCTCTTCTTTGATAGCTCCAGAGGTGACGTGGAGGTTTCAAAGATTGCATCGGGCATCCATCTAATTTCATCTGCCTTCGTGAGTTTGTGATCCAAATCCCAGAATATAATTCTCGTGTGAGATTGTTTGTAGTGATGAAGAATCTGAGTCTGCCTGAAGAGATCACGTTGATACTTCTCGTCAAGCAATCCTCTTTGAGATTCATGCTCTGGAAATAGAATCTCTCCAGTTTCTTTGTTGATTTCACAATTCCTGCCAGGAATCGGGAATCTCCACTCTATCAAAAGAACATCAAGATTAGGAAGAATTTCAGAAGAACCAAATGTGTTCTTGATATTTGTGTATGCAGAAGTTCTCTTCTCTTGTGAGAATGAACCGAACAATCCAGAACCCCAGCGTCTAAACCCGTGCCAGTCTCTGTCTTCTTGCATTGCATAAACAGTGTGACCTCTCTTCTGCATTTCCCAGATGAGAGACCAAGTGTATGTCGCATTGCCATCTGGAGTTGAAAGTTCTTCTCCACCTGGCCCGATCTTAACATCTCCTTGAAACCCCCAAAATGACAATCCAACTCTCACTTTTTATCTTCCTTTCCAATAAGAAACCCGCGAACCATGTCATCCATGTCTTGATCTGTCGTGGTTGAATGTTTATTAATTGTTGAAATGGGTGAGAATCCTTTTACTGTTGTTTTGATTGATTTGTCAAGAAGCATCTTGTCAACTTCACTTTCCACTTGTTCAAGATACTCTTTGTTGTAATCAATCTCTGGCTCTAACCAAACAGATAACATGAAGAAAAAGTTTGCAAGGATGATTCTAATTCTATGAATGAATTTCACAATTTTCCTCTTATGCTTACTCTTTTACATTTAAAGTAATCGACATCATCAAGACCTTGATAGATTTGATGGATTTCATCTGAAAGTTTATTTTCGAAATCATCAACGTAAAGCTGAACGACGCTGCACTTTGTCCATGAAGAGAACTGAAGATACATGTTGTGAATGGCCTGATATTTCTCTCTTGGAACTACTTCGTCATCTCTAGTGTTAGTATAATCTCTACGAAGAGGCATGATGATTCTTGCACCAAGTTCTGCAAAGTCAGCATCAACCTTATTCAAAACATCATGATCTGTCATACGACCAAACACTCTTGAGTATACCCATTCAGCTGGAAATGCTCTATCGATAATTGCTGAGTGTCTAGTCTGCTTCAGGAACTGAGCAAGATAAGTCTGGTCAAAACGAAGAGCGTCAATGAACGTTCCCTTCCTCCAGTTCTCATGTTCAGTTGTCATCTTAAAATAAGGAACCTGAATCCTTCTTGAAAGTTCCTTTGCGATCTCAGTCTTTCCAGTTCCGTCAGGAGAGTCAAAGATATAAATCTTTTGATCGTACATCACTTATCCTTTCGGAACAACCTTGCCCATTGTACCATAGCCTTCCCAAGTAGTACAAAGTATTCTTCATGCTCTGCAAACTCTTTGAATACCTGAGTGATCATCGGAACAGTCTCATCTCCGCATTCTCCTTGAAACCAGAGACCAATCTGCTCGTAGATGACATCTAGTTCGTGAGAGCCATTCAAGGCAATCTTATCTACGTACATCCAGAATCCTTCGTTGACCTCAATTCCGTTTGCTTCCTTCTTAAGATTGGTAAAAGGATTTGAAGCTCTCTCATGACGAATATATGGCATGCCAGTCGCAACAGAGAGTCTAAGATGATCTGCAACCTTCTTCATCAAGATACCAGCCCAGATATCTCCGAAGCGATCAAATGGAAGCTTAACGAGACCATCCTTGTCTGTCGACATGCCAGGAAATGCAGACTTCCTCTTTCCCATAAGTAGATGATACATAAGAGGAGTCGCCTCTGCTTTCCACATGACATTCATTCCACACATCGGAAAGTAAAGACCATTGGGAATGACCTTACTGTCGAATGAGAACTTCTCGGCAACAGGAGCCGCAAGCTGAGTCGGAGCATCATAGTCAAGAACATTCGTCCACAGACCATGATTGACAATGACATTGTCACAGACACCATGATTAAAGAATGGAATGCCTCTTGGCTTAACGGAATTCAGCGTATTGAACCACTTCGTTCTCTGAGTGAGTTGGCGTAGGTGCTCACCGACAAATGCCTGTCCAGTGTACGTTACGCCGTCCTTCTCACCACAAGGATAACAGTCATCATCGAGAGTCATGATAAACTTGTAACCAAGCTTCCATGCCTTCCAATATGCAAAGCTCCTAACTGTATCGGACCGTCTAGGAATGATCCACTCGTTCTCTCCGAGGTCGGCGGCAATGTCTTCCCATGACAAGTGATAGCTATTCCTATCAGTTGCCTGTCCCTTTTCTGCAGCCTCCTGCTCACTCTTTGATACAAGCGATGGAAGTGTAAAGGTCTTGGTAGGATTATCTTCCATAACCATCAAATCAACAGCCTCGAACAAACCAATATCACGCCAGCGATCAATAAAATCCTTCATGGAATTCTCTCTGATCGTGGGAACTACAAGACAAATCTCTCTCATTATATCCTCTCAGTCATTAGTATCTACAGGTTCAGCATGCAAAGCAGCCTCTAATGCTTTACGAGCCACCAGCAATTGTTCAAACGGTCCGACCTTTTCATCTTGTCCAATGACAACGTAGAACCATCTCGAATTACTTTCTCTTACAAGATAGCCTCTTATTGATTCATCGAAGCTCGCTCCCATTACATTTTCATGGCAAGTGTATCTACTGCCAGAATCTTCCCACCAATGTATTTTCATTTATGAAATCCCCAGTGAATCTACGTTGACCATGTAGCCTTGAGCAGAATTCATGGAGTGAGCAAACCCTGGCTTGCCAACGACCAAGTTCTCAGAATCTTCTCCAAGCTTTCTATTGAAAGTCGCCATGTAAACAGAACCCTTCTTGACTGCTGGTCTAACCCATTTCCAGATTGTACCAAAGCATACAGTATCGAATTCTGCTCCATCATAAGTAGCAAGAGTTAAGAATGCCATCATCTGTCCGTTTCTTTGTACCTTTTCAAAGATTCTCTTTACAGCAACAGGAAGACAGATTATCTCGTGATCAGTAGCCAAAACATCAGCCAAATCAATACCATACCCAATTGCTGATGATGGTGAGATCTTACTTTCAAGATATGAAACAATCTTAGATTCTCTATTCAATACATCAAATGGAGTTCCTCTAAGAGAGAAGTCAAACAATTCAATTTCAAATTGCATCTTTTGATGCAGATTATAATCTTCATATACATCTTGTCTATCAAAGAATTTAACGAAGTCATCGAAACAAATTGCCTCGGGATCATTCTTCTTCTTTGTCTTCCTCTTATAATCTGGAATCTCACAGTAGATTGAGTAGTTGATATCAAGATCATGCATGTTGGGATGAATAGAGTCGAATGCTCCAGCTGCAATGAGAGGTTCAGTTGCAGTCTTACCAACGCCAGATCTCTCCATATAGTCAACGAAACTTGTGTATGGCTGAGCCGCAACAATCTTTTCGATGGCCGACGGACCAACACCCTTGACAGATCTCAGTGATAGTCTAATTGTATCACCTTCAATGACATGAGCACCCTTGCTAGCGTTGATATCTACTGGAAGAATCTTTATCCCAGCTCTTTGAATATCTCCAACGTATTGCTGCAACTCGCCAGACTTGCCGACGGTAAGAAGAGCAGAATAGAATTCCATTGGATAATACGTTGCAAGGTATGCACACTGCATCGTCATAACAGAGTAAGCATCTGAGTGTGCCTTGTTAAATCCGTAACCACCGAATGCGAGCAGATCCTTCCACAACTTCTCTGCTTTATCTTTCGGATATCCATTCTCTTCGCAACCTTTAAAAAAGAGTCCAGCAAGTCTTTCATTCTCTGACTTTAGGAACTCTTCGCTCTTGCTCTTGTCTTTCTTGAGAAGAACCTTACGGACGGCATTCACGTCCTTCCAAGACATCTTACCAAGAGAGTTACAAATCTGCATCAGCTGTTCCTGAAACACGATGCATCCTCTTGTCTTCTTCAGCAACACCTCTAACATCGGATGTTCATATGTGACATCTTCTGGATGATGCTTGTTATGAGCATAAAGCTTATCGAACTTACCAGCAAGAGGACCAGGACGATAGATCGAAGCAATAGCAGAGATGTCTACGAATGTATCTGGCTTTACACTCTTTGCAAATCTTCTGATTCCCTTTTCAGTAAACTGGAATACACCAGCGAAGTTACCATCGGAGAATACGTGCTTCATGATCTTTGGATCATTAAGGTTCATATTCTTGGATCGAATCATTTCTCTAAGCTCTGGTAACGGTCTTCCAGTTCTTTCAGAGATCTGCTTCAAAGCATAATGTATAACTTCAAGAGTCGTGATAGAAAGAATATCGAATTTGGTGAATCCCATCGATGAAACGTTCTTATTGACAATACCCTCGGTGAATGATGTCTGAACGATTTGTTTACCTGTATCGGGATCTTTCTGTACGAAGAGTGCAGTTTCTGCTGGAAGATTATCTCCGATGATCACACCTGCAGCGTGGCGACTTACCTGACGATTTCTTCCATATAGATTCTTAAGTTGTTCGCCAACGACTGGATATTCTTTGATGAGTTGGTTGAATGTAGCACTAACTCTTTCAACGTCTTCAAGCTTAATAACAAGAGTACTCTTATCTTGATTGTGGAAAAGAACCTTTAACTCTTTGTCGATCTTCTTGTTTGCATCATTGATGAGCTTCACAGGAAGGTCGTAGACTCTGCCGATGTCCTTTAGCAATCCCTTGATTTGAAATGTACCATATGAAGAAAGGCAAGCGACGTTCTGTTCTCCAAACATCTTACGAAGCATGTCTTTTGTAGCTTCAGTATCTTCGAAGTCAACGTCAATGTCAGGCTCTTCAGTTCTACTAGGATCCATGAATCTTTCAAAGAGGAGATCGTGTTCAATAGGATCAAGGTCAGTGATACCAAGACAATAACATACAAGTGAAGCTGCAGAAGAACCTCGACCTTCACCAACAAGCATATACTTCTTTGCTTCTTCGATAATCTTCTGTGTAATCAAGAAGTAGTTAGAGAATCCCTTCTCTTGAATAATCTTAAGTTCTCTTAGAAGTCTTTGCTTGTACTCGTCCTTATCTGCAAGTCCAAGACCTTTCAAACCCTTCACTGCTCTCTTGGCCATCTCCATGAATGGATCCTCGAAGGGCAGAGAGGGCAGCCGTCGATGCGTATCAGGCTCAAAGGATTCCACTAGGCTATCAATGAGAAGAGTGTTCTGAAAGGCTTCAAGTGCAATCTTAGTGTCAACAGTCTTTCCGAACTTCTCAAATGTCTGCCACATTTCTTCTGGAGACTTGATATAGAGTTGCTTGACTTCAAAGTTCCACTTGTCACCACGAGTTGCAAGAGTCTTCTTAGAACGAAGCATGTAAAGAAACTCTTGAGCCTTCCATTGATCCTCATTGACATAATGAGAATCTGTGGTGACAGTCAATGGGATTCCAGTTTCCTGATGAATCTTGATAAGACAATCATTGATGAACGTCTGACCTTCACTCTCATTGAATTGAAGCTCAAGAAAGAATCTTCCTCTCCCAAAGATGTCGTCGTACTCTCTTGCTTCATTGACTACATCTTTCCACTCACAACGACCATTCTTCAAGTCCCAGCACTTATTTGAAACAACTCCACCCATACAGGCAGAAGTTGCAACAACGCCAGTTGCATGTTCCTTGAGCATCTTCTTATCCATACGAGGTTTGGAATAAAATCCAAGCTTATGAGCCTTGTATGTCAACTGGTAGATGTTTGCGAGACCTTCTCGATTACAAGCAAGAAGAACGAGATGTCCTTTACGATACAACTGTTTAGATAACTTCTTTGCTTCGTCATCACCAGCAGAGTTTGAATCACGCTCTTCAGTATCATCAAGACCAACAGAATCCTTCAGAAGCTTCCATTCATCGATGTCGTGAATAACATATGCTTCAACACCGAGGATTGCTTTTACATTGTGTTTTTTTCCGAATAAGAAAATGTCTGCGTGCGAATGACAAGTACCGTGATCTGTCACAGCTATTGATCGTAATCCTTTATTTTTTGCAGCAAGGATTAATTCCTCCGGCAAAGACAGACCATCCATTGTAGAAAAATGTGTGTGGTTGTGAAGACTTGCAAATTCCTTTATCATTCTTTTCCCCATCGTTTCTTAGCAGATAATCTCATTCTTTGACGAGTCTCATCAGAAACAATACGATTTTTCATCATTTCTTTAAATTCTTTTGTATGAGGATGACCCTTCTGTGTTTTTCCTTTATTCCACGGAATTTTTTTAGAACTTGCTTCTCCGATTTTTCTTTTTGTTTCTTCTGAAAATGTTCCTTTTCTCAATCTTTGTTTCGCGCCAGATTTGGAATATGCTTCTGCGTGAGACAATTTTGTACTTCTGTTTTTATTCCACGAAATTTTTCCAAGATTTGCGATAGATATCTTTTTCTTTGTTTCTTCAGAATGTTTCTTTCCTTTCATTGGAGAAACAAATCCCCTTGTTCCCTCTCCTCCAAGAGTTGCATTTGTTAACCTGCAACCGATGGCTTTAAAATAAGCTATCCAAAATATTTCAGCTTCGCTTAATTCATCTTCGAAAGTGCATTCCTGCAATACTTCAATTTCTGGTATCAAAGAATCACTGAGAACATTTTTAATCCAGCAATGACAGTGATCATTTGCTTCACGACATCTCTTTCTATTCCAATGATTCATTGGACGATCAAATCCACGTGATGATTGCCCAACATACCTCAATTCTCCATTTCTTGGATCTACAAGTCCATAGATTATAAATTGAGATTGTTCCATTTATTTCCCGAAGTGTGCTATGTTCTCCGTTGAGGTTGCTGGAGTAACACGCTGAAAGATTACCTTGTTTTGATATTCTAACACATTATGTGCCCCAGTGTAACTCATTGCTGATCTTAATCCTCCAACAAGCTCATTCACCTTATCGACAACAGAACCCGGTGCTTCTCCTGACGCCATAAAACTTTTGCCCTCTGGAACACCATTTGAAATTCTTCCACTGTGTTCAATCTGAGCTGCTCCAGAAGCCATTCCTCTATATGTTTCCCTTCCTAAATCTGGAACTTCATCGGTGAATGCGATATATCCGCCAACCATTACAGCAGATGCGCCAAGTCCAATTGCTTTTGCAACATCGGCCGGCTTCTTAATTCCGCCATCTGCTATGAGAGGAGCATACATGTAAGGCATATGCTTCCTGCAGTTCATGATTGCAGATGCTTGAGGCATACCTACCCCAGCGACTACTCTTGTTTCGCAAGCACTGCCAGGACCTATCCCAATCTTCCATGTGATATTGTCAAGATGACTGGGAATGAAATTATCATTTACGCTTGTAAAGTTACCGATGATGAGATGTCTATCATTATTAACTCTCTTACTATAAAATTCATCGACAAGATCATGCATCTTCTTACAATTTCCATGGGCAACATCTATGCAAACAGCATCGGCACCAGCGTTGAAAAAAGCATTCAGTTCGTCAAGAGCTTGTGTACCTAAACCAACAGATGGAACTGCGTACACACCATCGTCTTTAAGATTTCCGACCCATATTATTCTTTGATCTGCCTCAGCAAAACGATGCATAATTCCTAAACCGCCAAGCTCATGCATTGCTCTAGCCATTTTTGGTCCGCAAATCGTGTCCATGTTTGCTGCTATGATTGGAATTTCTAACTGCATTCCAGCAATCTCTACTCTGGTACTTACATCTGATCTTGATGCTACATCACTATATTGTGGTACTATTAATAGATCGTCAAAGACAAAGCTTTCCTCTTGAATCAATTTCATTAAGCACCACTCCCTGAATCTTTTGTATTACTTCGTTGAAGAGTCGATCTGCTTCTTGGCACCATTGAGAGCAGTTTCAGGATTAGAACCGAAGCTCACTCCACACTTACTCTCTGCAACATAGATCATGCCATCGCTGGTTACGGTGAAAGACCCATCCTTAGACGAATAATTCTGTGCATGCTCTTCAAACTTAATATCAACATTCTTGTAGTTAAACATTTTATTCTCCTTAAGAAATTCTTGCTAGAATATCTTCAACTCGCATTAACAACATCTCAACACCGTCGACCTTCATCTTGGTTGCACCAAGCGGATCAACAAGAACTCTGTCACCTTCCTTAAGAAGAAGAGCAGTGAGTTCACCGTCAACCTTCCTGAGCGGGCCGACGACAACAACAGTTGCCTTCTTGACACCGTCAGAGACAACACTCCCTGGAATGTAAAGACCACCAGAAGTTCTCTCACTCTCTACTTCAACCTTCACAACAACCTTACCCAAATTCGGTTCAATCTGACTCATGTTTAGTACCCGTTCCTTGTTCTATCCTGCACGATTTGATTCTTTCTGCAATACTCTTCGTAGATCTCCTTCGGAGTAAATCCAGAGAAGATGCATGCTTCAACGAAATAAGCCAATGCATCTCCGAGTTCTTCCTTGTAGTGATCAAGATCTACTGATCTATCATCAGACAACTTATGAACCTTATTACGAAGACAGAATGAAGCCTCCATGAGTTCTTCGATGGTGTTAAGCATCGTCTCTCTTATTAGTCGTTGACCTGGCTTCGTGGTCAAATCAACTGGATATTCAGGGAGAACATCATTCTCACGCAACAACTCCATGAATACTCTTTGTCTCTCAAAGATATCTTCTAGCATGTCCTTGTTCATTATTTCACATATGGAACAGCGAGTCCCATCCCGATAAGAGTCTGTCCAAGATCTACAAGTAATGAGTTCTGCTCGAACTGAACACTAATAAGCCAGCGACCAAAGTTATCAGGATCCTTTTCAGTACTTACAAGAAGTGGCCATTCAACGCCGACTGGAGTCTTCATAAGCTCTGTAACAGTTTCCTTGGCCTTTACAGCCAATGCCCTCTTAGCTGGATCCTTATCATGAAGCTCAGCAGTATCGATTCCAAGAACTCGGAACCTTCCAATCTCTCTTAGATGAAAACCAATATCTACTTCTAGATCTAGAGTGTCCCCATCTACAACCTTGATACATCTTGCTCTGTAGTTTGACTTCGGAAATTCCATATTAGCTCTCCCGTTAATAACTATTCTTTCTTATTCAGTGCTTCCAGGTCTCTCTTAGCTCTGTGATGTTTCAATTCATCAATCATCCACAATTCAGTTCCTTCAATTGAGCCAGAGACGAACAGAGGACCCTGCTTTAAACGTAGGACCTTTTCCACATCACTCACCTTATCGAGGTCCTCGAGGCTAACCAGAGGTTCCTGTGGTTGCTTGTAATCAACACCAAGACCATATTCCATACAGATCTCTGAGGCTTGGTCGAAATGCTTCTCGTAGATATGAAGAGAGCCTGCCGTGTGATAGTACTTACCGAGCTTTAGATCCTTGAACTTCTCCCATTCCTTAAGTTCAAGTAACATACACTCTTGAAATAGAGTGAAACTAAAGAGATCGTACGTCAATCCCCACATGATATCATTTGAACGCATATGAACATGAAGATCGAGTCTATTATCTCTAATGAAGAATTGAAGTGAAAGAGTACAAGGAACATCACTTGAACCCTCAATGTCTGCAACAAGTTGATCTGAAGCTCTATTGATATGAAGAACAGCTCTCCTCGAATCTGGATCCTTTACGAGGGTGTGAATTGCTGTTGACCACTGTCCCTTCGGATTAATGAACTGAGCATTCTCCACTTTCAATCTATATCCATAAGCAGAGTTCAAAGTCTCACCATCATCTGAGTAATCCTTCATCCTCTTGTTATAGTACAACATTGTTTCTAGATCGCGCTTACCATTCCAATACCAGAGGAACTCTCCAACTGCAAATCCATAATTCGTATTCCTCTTCACGCAAGAAAGAAGTCGTGCTCTTGGATTTGAAAGAACAAGAGTTACTGCAAGATTCTCTTTAATCTTTGATCCTCTTGGACTGCAAACATGTTGTGGATTATTGTTTACAGTCCACAGAAGATCTTGATAGATGTCGTCAAATGTACTACCTGTGATTAGATGTCTGCCTTCAATGGCCATGAATGTCCTCTATGATATCATTAACAAACGTGTCTGAAATCTTATGTCCTGACGCTGCCTTATGACCGCCACCGCCGAAATACTTAGCCATCTCTGACACATCGTACCCACGACGTGACCTCAAACTAACAGCACCCTTCTCAAAATTGATCTGACAACCGACATCAAGTTCTGTGTGCTGTGTAAGAAGAGTGTCAAGAAGAAGAGAGACGTTCATCTCAGGAGAAACAATGTACCCAACCTTGGCGATGTTTCCATTACCCCAAGTCACATCCTTAATGACGACCTTCTTAATGGCAGCGGCAATAAACTGATCGCGACGTCTAATCATGATCGCCATCATTTCTGCTTCAAGAGGAGTAAAGAATTCCTTTGAAACATCTCTATTGAGGAATCTTTCGACAAAGATATCCTGACCAACAAAGACTGTGAATGCCGCAAGTTCAACTGATCTTGGATCCTTCATGAGCCATAGATCATGATCCTGAATAAGAATAGCTAGAGCTTTTGAGCTTTCATCCTCTAGCCCAAGATACTGTCTAAGAAGTTCTGTGCCACAGAATTCCTGTCTTACATCACACCAGCTTCTAGACTTAAGATGTTCAGAAGTAATATGATGATCAATAAGAATACAGTTGCCACGCTTCTCCAAAATGTCTGCATACTTTGTCTGACTTGAACTAAACGATTCACCATCATCTGGACCAGAAAGACCAATGTCTGCAAAGATTACAAACTTATCTCCGAACTTTGGAAGATCGCGTTTGATAAACCTCTCAACCATTCCTGCACCGACGAAGTGAACATTCTCAAGTTTACCTCCAGCACGAAGAAACATGATTGTACAACCCGATCCATCCATGCAACCTTTATGAGTTGCAAGAATAACATCGGCCATACTAGTTGGCTTTTCCATATTTTTTATTATAAACCCTATTTAGCCCAAGGTACATCACAAGATCCATCCTTGCATGCATCACCACTGAGAGCAGCCTCTGAAGTTGAATTTATAAATGGAAGAACATCTTCGAACGTCATTGGAGTGATTGGCTGATTCTCTCTGCTACCTTCGGGATATACGGTTACACCTTTCAGTTCTGGTAAGTATTCCATGTAGAGATCTGAGAGTTCTTGCTCAGAAGTTCCTGGTGGAACATTGATTGTCTTGCTGACAGCGTTGTCAATATGTCTCTGGCAAACTCTTTGCATTTCAAAGTGATCTCTCATCTTCAATTCATATGCACTTTGGAAATGGCTAACATCTTTACCATTGATGAACATCTCCTTAAAGAGAGGGTGTACGACGATCTCAGACCTAAGTTCATCACCATCCCTGAATGTTCTCTTATGTCCTGGTCCGAACGATGGCTCGATGCCACTGTCGACATTACAGACCATAGATCCTGTACCGACAGGAGCAATTGTCAATAGAGCGCAGTTCCTGATTCCCTTCTTTCTAATTCCATCTCTGATAGAAGGCTTGAGAGTCTTAATGAACCCTCCCTTCAAGAACTTCTCTGCATCGAACATTGGGAAGCTTCCCTTCTCTTCTGCAAGTTCGATGCTTGCCTCATACGCACAATTCTTGATAAAGTTCATTAGATTGTCTACAAACTCTAATGCCTCTACAGAATTGTATTTCATACCAAGTTGTAGCAACATTGTGGACAAACCAGTAACACCGAGACCAATTCTTCTTATCTGACTGCATGTTTCCTTTATCTCTTCTAAAGGATAGTTGTTTACAGTCAGAACGTTGTCTAGAAATCTTACAGCAGTTCTGACTGTAGACTTGATGAGTTCCTTGTCGATCTTTCCTCCGACAATGAATCTTGGAAGAACTAGGGCGCCGAGGTCACAACAATCGTATTCTATCAACCAGATTTCCCCACACGGATTGGTGCAAATTACTGGCTTGAAGTACCAAACATTGTTCATCTTGTTTGCGAAGTATCCATTTAGAATACCAGGTTCACCAGACTTCAATGCATTTGATATAATCTTCTTCCAAAGCGTTGCAGCTGGAGCCTTACCAATTACCTTGCCGTTGTGCTTAAGCTCAAGATCTCTTTCCTCTTTGACAAGTTTAAAGAAATCTTCTGGATTCTCATCAAAGATTACGCTTACATTTGCGTTGTTTAATTTCTTGAGATCAAGTTTTGCATCCAGAAACTCTATGATGTCTCCGTGATTTAAATTCAAAGCCATCATCAACGCGACTCTTCGCCCGCCACCACTCTTCATTTCCTCGCCAAACGCATTAATTCCACGCATAAGAGATACAGCTCCAGATGCAGCACCATCAACACCGGCGATCGGAGATCTCTTCGGTCTAATGTTTGAATAGTTTGTACCTACTCCACCACCAGTTCCAGAGATTACAATAGTATCAGACGCAGTTCTTCCCCACCCCTCTCTGCTATCCTTTGTCGGAATAACAAAACAATTAAGAAGCTGACCCTTTGGTCGACCAGATCCGTACCAAATTCTCCCGCCAGGAAAGAATAAATTCCTCTTCAAGATACCTGAGAACTCTTTTGTGTACTGCGAAATATGACCATTCGTTTCGGCTGCAGCTACGTGTGTTGCAACTCTATCACAAGCCTCATGCCACGTTTCATTCTCATGTCTTGCATATCTCTTCTTAAATATTTCAAGTGCCAACCCAGTTGGTTCATAGAAATTTTCAGTCATGTCAATTGCCTCACTTGTCAGATGCGTTGCCAGACTTAGTCTTAACAAATCTGTTGTACTTGTCAGCCATCATTTGCATTCTATTCTGTTGATTGTCCATGAATAGAGCAATTGGGTCTTCACCTTGATTGAGCACTGTAACCTTCACTGTCGCAGTATTCAACTGGAATGGATACACCATTCCATCCTGACCGAGTCTTGACTTGGCAATGAACAATCTTCCACAATGAGCTTGCTTGTCTTCCATTCTTCTACTGACAGTCATAATGACGTCGCACACTGTTGCCTTTGCATAAGCTTCGCCAATCTGTGAAATCGTTACAACTTCCATATCCAATCCAGATCTGTTAGTCTGATCAGCCGTAATCATAACGACATTGAATTCCTGAGCCAGACCTCTAAGCTCTTCATAGATCCCTTCAAGTTCAAATCTCTTGTCGCCAGTGTTTCTAGAACCTCTCAACAAATCAGCATAGTCAACTATGACCATGTCAGGTGTAAAGTTCTTTGTAGCTGCCAATCTCTGAAGATATGCTCTAATTGTTTGAACACTTGCAGTCTTCGTTGGGAATTCCTTAATGTAAAGTCTTCCCTTTACTTTTCCGTTCACTTCGTTCTTGACAACGTCCTGATTGTCAGCAACGTTGTTGATCTCGACTCCAGAGTAGTAAGAGTCGAAACGAAGACCAATCTTCCAGTCTGCCATCTCGAGAGTGATATAAACAACATTCAAGCCGTCGGCGATACCAGCAGCACCGCAGTTAACAAGGAACATTGACTTACCAGCTCCAGTTGGAGCAATAAATGTCGATAGCGTAGCACGCTCCCAACCACCGTTGAATGCCTTGTCAATGAGAGGCCAACCTGTGCTGATTGGTTTACGAACAGACTTCTGACCACGCTGAGCAAATCCCTCAATGTAGTCATGACCCATGTCACGAGTACCACCACGATTCAGTGCATCCTTGATAACACCCTGAATGGAATCATAGTTTCCACTTTCCATCATGTCTATCGCTTTTACAATACCATCCTTAAGACTCTGCTTCTTACAGAACTCAAGAGAACTATCTTCAATGTAACCCTTATCTCCGTTGAGTTGAGTCTCCTTGATCTTGCCAAGGTACTCTCGAACCTGTGAGTTGACGATAGCATCACCATTGTCGTCCTCTCTAGTAATCATTACCTCCAAGATATCCTGTGAAGGATATGTCTTGTACTTCGACTTATGATCATAAAACTTCTTTACAATCTCCTGAAGATACTTAACATCAAAATACTTTGGTTGAATAACATCAGACATTTGTTCTGCAAACAAATAATCCTGAAGTAACGCTTGAACTACTTTTTCCTGATAGCCCTTTCCCATTTTAGAGAAAGTTGCTTCCTTGTCAACCGTATCTTCAGACATCCTTTATCCTCCAGTGAATACTATTATATCGTAGTTTAGAAACCTTGTTAGCTGCTTAAGTTTAATAATTGGTATAACACTCTACAGAGTCACACACATTAATTTTATTTTGTAGCCTCTGCACGGTGCTTGTATCCTTGGATAACGCCAAAGAAATCCTGCTCTAATGCTTGGATTCCATGTCTTATAAGTTCAAGTTTGAATTCAGTGAAAACGAATTTAGGACGCTGTTCTAGTGTCGAAATTCTAATAACCCTCGCTGAGTTAGGACTTATAATAGGACTTGAGAGTTGCATCAACTTCACGTTCTCAAGAACACGGTCCCACTGATCTAATATGCTTTGATACTTAGTAGCAGGCTTGGCGTTTGCTATACAATGTTGTCGAATTTCTTCAAGTGACGTTGGCTTCTCTGAAATGAACGGGAAAAGCTTTAGCGCTGTCTTTTCTCCAATCCCTTTGATTCCATCAACATTGTCGCTGTTATCACCCATCAGAGCCTTGACAAAGATATAATTCTCAGGAAGTATCTTCATCTTGTCTACCATCTCAAAGTAGGTCCAATAAACTTTCTTTGTTGGTGAATAAACAACTGTTTTGTCGTCAATTAATTGCAGCATATCTCTGTCAGAAGTAAGTACAACCTTCTGAACATCTGGGTAAATTGATTTGCAAATGAGTGCTATAACATCATCAGCTTCTGTTTCTGGTGTTTCAACTTGGATTATTCCAAGTAGTTCTAGAAATTGCTTAAGTTTAGAAAGTTGATCAGAGAGATTTTGTTTAGATTCATTTGGAGATTCAAAATCGTATTCTCTATTTAGTCGAACTTTTCTTCCTTCCTTGTATTCTTTAAGAATTCCTCTTCGTCTACTTGAACCTCCCTCTCCATCCCAAGCAACTATAACACGATCAGCTAGTGAATCTCTGATCATGTTCTTCATGCTCTTTAGAAATCCAGTTATTCCTCCCGTCGGATTTCCATTTGTATCCATCGTTGGGACAACACAAAAACATCTGATAAACAAATTCATTCCATCTATAAGAAGAACTTTATCGGGAATCATGATCACACTTTCTTAAACGTTCCACCAGTAACCTTTGGAGATACACTGACACCCTTTTCAGCGGCGACCTTCTTAATAAGATCAAGTCTAGCCTTGTCTGTTACCTTAGACTCTACCTTGTGAAACAATGGCTTGGGATTATATACTCCACCTTGAACAGCGCTATCCTTTACGATCGTTACGTTCGCCATTCTCGGAGTTTCGTACATTCGGTAAGCATCCTTGTTTCTTAGGAAGACCTTAACAAACTTCTGGTAGAAGCTCATTGGATTCTTTACTTCAACCAGAGGTTGCATTCTTCTTAGAACGTCATTGACAATAGGAAGTCTGTGTAAACCCTTCTTTGTCTTCGGATCGAATATAGCAACAAGAGCCATTCGCTCAGCTTCAGTGAGACGCTTCATGTCTATTCCATGAACTTTTCCTTGCCACGAAGGATTAAGAACAAGAACTTCCTTGAAGCGATCTCCTGAGGCTTCATCGAGTTGCTTGGCATTATAAGTGAATCTTATAATTTCGCCGGGTTTAAATTTCGCCATTTATCACAGCCTCTGTGACTGCCTCTGCATCCATTAACGATTCTGGATCAATAACCATGTCCTTTGGCTTCTCTCCATAACGAACAACCATGTGCTTATCAAGAAGATCTAGAACAATCGGTTTGACATCAACATGCACGTCAATCTTCTTCTTTTCATTATCTGGACTTGTTCTCTTGACATCGACGCCATTCTTTATGATATCTGGCCATTGACTTTCTCTGAATGCGATGCCACAGTCCTTTCCCTTGTCGACACCCTTCTCTTCTATGTTTCCAGAAGGAACTGCCGGAAGATAGCACCATCCACCAGATCTAACTATCTCTCCGACCTGATGCAGCTTTTCTAACCAGGAATTAACGTCATCTATTCCAGAAGAGAAAGTGATATCGAATTCACACTTTCTAAGTGGAGGACCAAGTCTAGACTTCACAGTCTTGGCTCTCGTATGAACTCCGTAGACTGCAGACTTAGGATCATCCTCTTTCCCTGCCGGCTTGAGGTTCACACCTCGTTCGAGCCGCACTCTAACTGAAGCGTGGTAAGGAATTGCCTTACCACCTGTCGTCCCCATAGGGTCACCGTACATCACTCCGAACTTAACTCTGAGTTGGTTAGTGAAGACCATTGCGATTCTTTCTCTTCCCCAGACCTGAGTGAGCTTCCTCATCATCTTAGCAAGAGCCTTTGCAGCAAGACCGATTCTTTCATTTGGATCGTAGTTACCTTCTATTTCAGCTTGGGGCGGAGTGCCGGCGACTGAGTCCCAGATGATCAAGATAAGCTTACCTGGTGCTCTGGTTCTAGCCATAATGATTGTCTTTTCTATTGCTTCACCAACCTCTTCTATTGTTCCAGGTTGTAGATAGACCATCTCAGAGATGTTCACACCGATCTGTTGCATGAATGAAGGATTAGCTGCATTCTCTGTGTCAATGTAGATCGCTAAGCCTCCACGCTTCTGGCACTCAGCGATAAGATGAGCGCAGATAAGAGACTTACCAGACGCCTCTTCGCCAGAAATCTCTGTTAGCTTTCCAACTGGAACTCCTCCACCCTTCTTATTCGCGATAAGATAGTCAAGAAGAGTAGAGCCGGTGCTAATAAATTCCTTGACGTCAGTGGGATTGTCTTCATCGGTAGCAAGACACCAAGCCATCTTGCCAGTCTTATCTTCATCCTTATTAAATTCCTTGATAAGAAGCTTACTAAGCTTCATGGAATCTTGTTCCTTCGCTACCTCTACTTTCTCTTCCTTCTCTTCCTTATTTTTCTTAGCCATTTGTTTCTATCTCCTTCAACTCACGAAGCTTAAAGACAAGATCTTCCTGTCCGCCATTCTTTAGAACGTCTTCAATTGCCGCCTTGACAGCATCAAAATCCTTAGAGAAATTCTCCGAGATTACAGTTCTATTTGCCTGCGTGTCAAGAACTGTGACGGTCATTGCCTTTTCAAACTGAGCATATGTTACTCGAAGATCACCGCAGTCCATTCGACCTTCTAGTAAGAACTTTCCATAAGGATTGTCATAGGCAAATTCCATTATGCCTGGATCATCTACTTGATCTAGATGATCACACCCTATGAACAATCCTCCTGGAGGAAATGACAAGACAACATTCCTATCTCCAGTCACAATGCTTCTGTCTAATATCTTTTCAACCTCGACAACTTCAAGACCTTCAGGCACTGAAATTTTATTACCTTCGATGATCAAACCATCGAACCCAGCACCGAGTCCACTCACAAGATAAAACTTTCCCATATCCATTCTCCTGGATCAAAAGAGACAAGGGAGCCGAAGCCCCCTTGTCATTTGAACTCTGTATTATTCTTCAGCTAGCATGTCACCGAACGCTTCGTCTATACTACGCGTTCCGGAAAGCTTTGCGCTCTCCTTGGTGTTAGCTGGCTTAGCAACTTCCTTGGTCTTTTCACCGCCGTACTTCTCAGTGCCGCCGTCAGTCTTTGCTTCAGCTGATCCATTGCCAAGATACTTCTTGAACATCTTCTCGACTTCAGAAGAAGGAACCTTGGGAAAGAGGTCCGAAAGATTCTTGATTGACTCAACAATCTTCTTTGCAGTAGCTTCGTCCTTAGCAAGAGGACTTGGCTTAATACGACCCTTGATAGTAACCTGAGTGAACGTCTTGCTATTTCCCTTCTCTCCTGGCTTAGCGAAGCTGACAGAGAGATCATATCCCTTCTTGGTATCGAACAAAACCTTGAGGGCATTCTTACTATCGTCCTTATCGACGCCAACTTCTTCAAGTCTATCGCCATCCATGCAGACATCAAGAACCTGAGTGGCCTGAGCAGGAGTCATACCCCACCACTTAGCTCCCTCATCTTCATGACCACGTTCAACCATTGCAACGTAGACGCGCGCCTTTGCCTGAATCTTCTTGAAGATTTCGAAGTCAGCCTTCCTTTCCTTTTCGGGCTTATCTTCGCCGTCAGTATTCTTCCACGCCTTTAGAACTTCTGCAAACTCACAGATGGCGCATTCCTCTCCATGATTCATCTTAGGACAAGGAATTGGCATGTTATCACCAATTTCATTGTGGAAGAAAATCTGCTGGAAGGGGTCGTCTACCTTAGGATCCTGTGTAAGACGAACGTTGTGTTCATCCTTTGGCTTCCAGAGGCTATCGCTTTTCTTTGTGCTGCGATTAAGTTGAGTGAGTCTTTCTCTAAGTGAATTGATATCCATTTGTTTTTCCTTTGTGTAAGTGTGTATAGTGAATTAGTTTTTCTTTTACAGCGAGTGCCATTACCTGCTCACATATTAAATAGGTTGACAGGTGGCGAGTAGGCCCAATCACATGCGACTATATTTCTTGTGAATGGCCTCAATCGTCCTATGGAGATAAGGGTTCTTCTTCTTCATTTGCCTCTTTTCTTTATCTGTTCCGAAGTAATAAACTTCAAAGCCGACAGCAAAATATTCACCCACATTTCTCTTCGCGTATGTGTCTGACATATACTTCGCTTTCTTCTTCTTTTCTTTCATAAGACGATCATCTGAGCATATATCTTCCTGATCATCTACATGATGTGCAAGTTCATGAACTAGAACCTTTCCTAGAATTTCTCTTGTCTTCTTATCAGCAGCAAGTCTTATTCTGTCTGAACAATAATCTCCGTGATTTCCACCTGGGATCTTTGTAAAGTAAATTTCCTCTAACTCATTTGTGTATGAAATTGGAACATCAGCTTCTTCCATTTCACTCATAAGCTTTGTGATGTCTGGTTTAGAAGACGGACTTAAACGAATAGCAGTGCTAGAATGTATTAGCAAAAATTCTCTGCTTCCATTATCCACTACATTCCAAGAAGACATTTATTTTTTGAATACAGGACCTGGCTTTTCCTTACCACCAACATTCTTAATCAAATCTGTTTGCTTTGGTTCTTTCTTCTTCTGAGCTGGACTCTTATCTGTAGAAGTTGTTTTTGCTGATGACTTCTTCGATTTTCCACCGAGAGGTGACACAGGGTGGAGACCCTGTGTAGACTTTGATATTCCACCTGGTTTGAAATAGATTAATAGCTTGTTCGGATCAAACATAAAGAAACCCTTCTCTTCATCGACGACCACAATCTTGTCAATGTCTGAAAGTATTTTCGTTGGATCATAAGCTGAGAAGAATACATTCTCTACGTACTTATCATCTACCTGCTTTAGATTAATATTCCTTAATCTAAAGTTAGAATCTATAATGTGAGCTACGACATTCGTCATTACTGACTGATGATCTATTCCTGAAATCTTTTTAAGAAGTTTAAAGATTGCTCGTGCATCGACTGCATCGATATCTTGATCAAACACGTCTATTGATTCGCCACCATCGCCGACTGTCAACTTAATCTTCTGTTTTTTATCATCTGACTTCTTAACGATGTCATTTAGAAACTTTGTTACTTGTTTAAAGTTGTAAGGAAACTTTGGACTTTTTTCGTCAACAGTCAGACCGATTAATCCCAGCGGGATTGCACCATTCGAAATAGATTCCTTTGCAGTGGTTGTAAATTCAAGAAGCTGATTTATTGACATTTCCTTTCCACCAAGAGGATCTCCAGTTGGACTCTTCGCCGCAGTTATTTCAGTTAATGATTCTTCAAGAGCGTCTACGAAATCTGAAAAGAATTTCATTGTCTCTCTCAGAGCTTTCTGCCCTGTCTTTTCTATTCTAATTGAAGTGTTTTCCTTAACTTCATAATTCTTTCCATTGACAACAAGGTCATATGATTTTCCATCAGGAGCAAGAGTCGCGTGCTCTTTTCTTAATCTGAGCTCCATTGCGACCTTCCTTTCTCCTCTTCCTTCACCAGACTTATCTGCACCCTTTTCAAATGGCGTTGTATTGAATTCAGACCACGGAATCCATACGCCATCAGTCAAAGGAGCAAATTGCGACTTCTCATCTTTGTTGTCAAATCCAAATGATTGCTGTTCGTCTTCTTCCAAACTCTCATTCGTTACTTCTTCTGGTTTACCGAATCCCTTGTTCTGAATTCTATTCAACTGATTCTGCCACTGTTCTTCTGAGTCTGTATCGACTTGATTCATTGAAGACGACCACGCTGACTTGCCGATTTTACCAGTAGCACTGCTTCCGAGTCCATCCATTGCTCCGATCTCTCTTATGATGTTCTCTACGATGTCATTGACAACAGACTCTAGCTTCCTTGGTTGAGCAGCTGAGTTTGCAGCAGACCTTCCGAGGTCATTAATAACATAATCAGATCCGCGCTTCATAATATTTTCAGAATGGTAGTCAGAAAAAGATATCCCAGAAGATTGAAGTTCCTTCATCATTTCTGGAATCTGGAACTTTTTGAAAATATCTTCAACATGCTTGTATTCTGTCTTAGCTAACTCTGCTGGATTCTTATTTCCTTCTGGCTTCTTTCCTGCAGTATTACTTGTTGACGTCTGTTTTGCAGCGGTTGTCTTTGCTCTAAGTGGACTTGCAGCAGTTGAAGATCCAGAAGAGTCGAACACACCCTCTTCCTTCATTCTACCACTTGCATACATCTTTGTCATTTCTTTTTGAATCGCATTCATCATTCCTGGATAATCGCCCTTAGCAAGGAACGGTCTGACAGAATCCTTCAATTCGGGATCCATGGCCCATCCTAGAACGTCATCGAGCTCATTCTTCTCTCCGCCAGAAAGTGGAGTTAACTTCTCTGTAACTATCCCAAAGAGTGCGAGTCTTGCTGGACTTGTCTCTTCTCTAAACTTGAATACATCATGAATACGAACGACGTGCTTGTTACTCTTTCCCTTCAAAGCAAATGATGATATAGCCTCTGGATTGTCAGTAGTGACCTTCAAAACGACATTGTTTCCGACGTCATAGGCAATGCCATCTTTTCCTTTTCCAAGCTGCTTTCTCTTATTAATATCTATTGAATACGGACGAAGAGAAAGAAGAGATGCTGCGTTGTTGTCAAGAGTTTCCTCAATGTCAGGTATATCTGCACCAACGCCGAGAGCTTCCTTAACCTGCTTCTTCTCTGACCCTGTCCCCATTTCTTTCTTTAATGCTGCATAAATCTTCTGGAAATCATCTTCATTGGATACGAGATGAGGATCGACAAGAGATTTAACAACATCCTCCTTATCTGTAGCTATAGCTTCCCTCACTCTTGTTGCCGATACACGATCTGCTTCATCGTCATTCTTTACATCTGGAAGAGCTTGAACAACAGCTAACCCTGGATCAAAGAAGAGATCATTACCAGCTTCCTTGTACTTCAACGCACTTTGAAGCTGCTTCTTCATTTCCTCTGCTCTATCTTGTCCGACCAGAATTGTCGCTGCAACATCAGCTTCCAACGTTGATCTCTTGTTCTTTACAATATCAGATAGAACGCCTGGAATGAACCCACTATTCTTTCCATCGAATTCAGCCTTGTGCACTTCTAATTTCGAAAATACATCTGGAAGAGACTTCTTCATCATTTCTAAACGTAAATCAAATGAGAATGGATTCTTCTTATCCTTCGTATTTCCAGCGACAATAACAATTACCTTGTTAAACTTGTGAGCAAGATCTCTTATAACCTCTGCGTGACCCTTATGGAAGGGCTGATAACGTCCTATTGTAACACCTACCTTGTCAGCCTTCGCTTCACCGAGGACCTCGAGGATGCTCTCAACTATCTTCTGTTCTAGCTGCTTAGGTGTTGTACCTGGAGACTTTGAACTTCCACCCAAGTCTATTAGAACGTAGTCACTTCCACGCTTCATGATATTACCAGCATGAACATCTGAGAACTCTATCTTATTCTTGTTTAACTCTTCCAACATCTCGGGGAAATTCATCTTCTCTAGAATAGAAAAGATCTCTTCTGCTTCATTCACATCTGCTGCATGTGTAACTCTGCTCTTTATTTCTTCCCATGGTAGAGTCCACGGATTTAAAGAGTGACGTGATGGATCACCAATATTATTGACATTGCTCATTATGAACTTCACAGCTCTACTAAAATCAACCTCTTCTGTATTTGTTATTGGAGAGAGCTTCTCCTGAACAATACCATACCACTTTGCATCCTTCGTTGGCATTGCAAATACATCATTGATATGAACAATGTGTTTGAATTTCTTTCCCTTGATATGATTACTTGCCAAAGCTTCGGTTTCATCTTCTGTGATCTTTAAAACCTTTCCGCCGACGTCATACGCAACGCCGTTATATCCCGAACCAAGCTCCTTGGCCTTAGAGACATTTACTCCGCGCTTTAGAAGTTTGTCAGAATATACATTAAGAACTTCATCTGGTTTAGCAATAAGAGACTGTGACCATGGTTCATTTGTGGCTTCAAGTACTTCTGGTTCCTGTCCACCATCTGTGCTTGAATAGCCTAAATCCATTATAACATACTTTCCATTTTGTCTCTTCATAATATTCGCAGCATGGTAATCTTCATATGATATTCCATTTTTCGCAACTTCATCAACCATTTGAGGTACATCATACTTCTTAAGTGTCTCTATTGAATCATAAAATCTCTTCTGCATTTTAGCAGACGCTTCGCTTCCAACATTTTTGATATCTCTAGAAAGCATAGACTTCATCAAACCGAAAGTAGTATTCCAGTCTCCACCGTCAGTCTTTGACTTAGCTTGCCAGAAAAGTGAATCCGTAAATGCCTGATTCAACATGCCACCTTCACCTGTTGAATTATATGCTGGTGTTTTAGCTCCAGGAATTCCAGTCAACTTCTCCAGAACTATTCCAAATCGCTCTCCCATCTTTGACTTAGGGAATGCAAACACATCGTAGATGTGAGCAATATGATCTGATTTTACTCCTTTAAGTTTCAATGAAGCTTGAGCTTCAGTAAAGTCAGCAGTTATCTTTAGAACCTTTCCGTCACCAATGTCAAATGCACTTCCCTTTGTTCCTGTGCCTAAGTGCAATGGCATTCCTTTGATCTCTATTCCTCTCTTGGCAAGTTTGTCCTTATAGAAGAGAGCAACATCTGCGTTGTTAGCAGACTTCAATTGCCTTGATGGAGTCATCTGTGAATCTTCATTTACATCTTCACCAGTGGTTATCTTCTCAAATCTATTCTGACCGAGCATCAACTTCAACAAAGCCGTCTTCTTTGTGAGTTCACCCTTCATTGACTCGATCTTTGGTATCGAAGAAGAAACTCCATCAAGAAACTGTTTCATCCCCGCAAATGCCTCGTCTGTTCTCTTCTTGATAATCTGATCCATCTTTACTTTCTTGATCACATTACCAGAGTCATCCTTGACATCATGAGAGATCTCACCAGACTTTTCAGCGTCCCAATCAGCTTGAAGCTTATCAAATTCCTTTCTGACAGTCTCTAGTTCTTTCTTGAATGAAGAGACATAATCTCCCTTCATGAGATCATTCTTCTTGATATACTGAGATAGAATGTAATCAGCTTTCTTGTCTGGAGTATTCGCTTCGGCTGGATAATCCAACTCTGCTCCGAACTTCTTTAGCTGACTTACGAATGTTGTTGACTTGGCAACAGGAGATCCCATTACATTATCTGAGATTGCATTGCGGAACTTCTGCATTATACCAAATTCCCACTTATCTCCGATCTTTACTCCAGTGTCAAGAAGCTTTCTGTACTGCCACAAGAATGTGTTTAACTTTGTGAAGTAATCTTTATCTACGAGTTTTGTAAGCTGTCCTGATTCTAGATCTCTAAATACAATTCCTTCTACGTCTCCACCTTCAGGACCGTACGCCGACTTCTGTTTACGAAGTTGACCGACAAACTTTTTCTTCAAAGCCAACTGAATATTCTTAAAATTGTCTAGTGCTGCCTTGTACGCAGCTTTTCCAGAAGCCTTTAGCTTATCTGGAGCAAGTTGCTTTAGATGATCGTGAATCTGCTTGAGTGAATCAAACTCATTCTTTACATCGACGAATACTTCTTCTGGTGAAATGATTCTCTTATATTCAAACTTCCAATCCTCTTCACCATCATTCAATTTTTGTCCAGCAGACTTTGTTACAGCTTCGGCAATCTTCTTACCCTCAACTTCTGGTATGACGCCGCCATCTGACTTATGGACACCATGAATCATAATTACATTTGGTCCGTACTCTATCGTATTTGGAATCTTTGTGTAGAGAACCTCTGCAACCATCATGGCGACATCTTGTGGCCAGGCCTTTGCAATCTCCCCTTCCTTGGACGCAAGTGCTTGGTGAGCCATCTTGAGTGACTTGAACATTGGTTTATCACCGTACTGTGAAGCGTCAGTACGCTTTTGACCATTCTTTGACTGAGTCCAGATCTTTCCATTCTCTATACCGAATGTGATGCGAGCAGAACCATCTACCTTTTCAGAAACTTCAAGACCACCTTTGATTGGAAGGTCCTTGTATTTCTCCAGGAATGTCATGAACTCTTCTGGTTTCATGTCTTCGAGATGAGCAATTCCTTTTGGAAGATCCTTCGGAGTAGCTTCTTCAGCTTCTCCAAGTTCTTTTGGAACTTCTCTCTTCGTTGACTTCATGAACCCCCTATAGTATTCCTTGATCTTCTGTAGTTCTTCTGGTTTAAATGAAGCCTGAACCTTCGTCCATATCTTTTCAAATGGCTGCTTAAGATCCTGAACTGTCCAAGGCTGAGAACTTCCCTTTGAGATGAGAGCAACTGCGTGCTCTGGATCCTGATTATACTTCTTGTCCTGGTCGCCTTTCATGAAGATCCCGCGACTTGGGCTGACAGAATGTCCAGTTATGACACTCATTATGGCATTTACTATTCCTCTTACGTGGACTCCAGTATACTTTGATTCATCCTCACTTGGTCCATAATATTGAAATTGAGTCCACGCCTCAGGACCAACCATCAAATCAATTTGAACGTGCTTACCTGAAATGATTCCCTCTGAAGAATACTGAGGGAATTTTACACTCACCTCTCCCAATCCCTTATTCAATTTGACTTCGGGACCGAGGTTCTTGATTGTATTCGTAATGTCTTCGAGAGACATGTCAGTGTCTAGTCCGAGATCGATATCACCGCTGGAAGACTTCTTTCCAGTTGAACCAATTGGTTTGACAGACTTGTGGGGTATCTTCTTTAATATTTCAGCTTCGAATCTTTGTAGTGTTGGACCAACGTTCTCTTTTGAAATCCTGTCACCGCCAACTGCTCCACCACCTTCCTTGACAACCAGTCCATCAAGAACAGCATTCGTTACAATATCGAGAGCATCTCTTTCATCGAACACGTCAACTGGATCTGTAGTCTTTACAATGCCAACAGGAACGATAGCGGCAATGATATCTTCCACAATTGATTCTTCATCGATGGGCTTATCAGAAATTTCAGGACCTTCTTCATCTGGAATCATTTCAGGAGGTACTGGATATCCTGGAGTTCCCGCACCGCGACCTACGCCGATCGATTGACCAGATCCCTGTCTAACATTAAGTTTTGCCACTCAATAACCTCAGCCACCGATAAGCAGCGAAATCAGTTTTTCAATACTTAAAGCACCGCCAACAACTCCCGTGCCAGCTACAGCTACAATTGCTGCCCACTTAACAACAGTAACAAGAAGCTTGAGTTGCTTTCCCTGAGACTCTATTGGAACTACTTTTTCCTCAAGTAGATTTGTTCTCTTGACGTGCTCATCTAGACTTACCTGTTGTTTGCCGAGAGTTACGTCCATTGAGTCCAATCGTACATCAAGCTTATCAATCTTGTCTGATAATCTGTTAAGACTATTATCTTCATTGTTGATATGATCACGAAGCAAATCACTTAACGAATCTATCTTTACTTCTAGGACTTCATTTGACTTCTTAACTGGCATCTTCTTTGTCCTCGGCATGTTATTTCTTTCTTTTGAAGAGAGAGGTCATCTTTACACCGACACTCTCGAATTGAGCATACTTTTTCCACATGTCGGGAATCTTTGGCAGTCTGCGAACTTGCTGCGGATTTGCTTCCCCCGAATAATTATCTGGAGTAAAAAATCTCCATCCACTTTCATCTTTACCTACCACAGTTGACTTATGAAGTAAATTAAAAATCTTTATCTTTTCAGCTTGAGATATCGGCCAACGCTCAACTCTTAAATCTACAACACCGTTATCATCAGTTTCGAAGTGAGGCATCTCTCTGATCTTAAGTGGATCAGTATCTTGATGCACGTCTTGCACCTCGAAACCTTCATGTCCATTTTCTTCCGCTTCATAAAGCTTCATAGTGTATTATGAATTCCCTTAAAGAAGAACTTAACAGCCCCTGTCTTTGTGACAAGAATCTTTAGTGGATCTGGAATATCTCTGAAGGTTATAACGATCTCTTGGGCTCCAGGAAGTGTCTTGGACTTTGGATCCATGGTTATGGACTGAACTGACTTCCCTGTAATCTCGTCCGCAATCTTGCCGCCAGTTACATCTTCTGCATCCTCGACTTCATCGGGAGCTGCGACGTCCTTTTCTAGAGTCTTATCAGTCGCTGGATCCTCTGGAACTGGAAGTTCCTTGGGTTCGCCTGGAGCCTTTGCATCCTTTGTCTTTGGCTGCTTGCCTACTTCCTTCTTCTTTTCTGGAGGCTTTGCACTCTTCTTCTCTGGTTCAGATGATGCGTCTACAACGCCAGTATCCTTGTCTTTCTCTTCTGGTTTCTCCATCAATTCTAGAATGTGATTTTGAAGCTCTTCACGAATTATTTGAACGAGCAATGACTTCTTAATTTTCATCTGGAGAATCTCCTATAGACGCAGAGGACAGAAACCTCTAGCTAAGTAGACTCGCTAGATCGAAAAACAACTAAGTTAATGTTTTTTCAGAGCTACATGTGATTCTATCTGCCCAATGAAGTAGAAGTGCAAGTTCTGGTTCTTTCATTTTATAAGAACTATTTGCATCTGAATATGGACCATCTGAAATTCTGATGGCTACAAATTCATCGCAAGTCATTGTAATTCCATACTTTTGAAGAACAAAGATCGTTCTATCTTCAGTTGCCGTGACTTTACATTCCTTATTGATCTCGTACAACATACCCTTCTTCACATGCCACTCTGACTTATTCTGGAGATAGTATTCATTTTCTCCGTCGCCGGCCTTACCAAGATCATGAAACAATCCCACAAATGCAAGAGTATTGTCACTATACTTTCCTGGACAGAAGACCCTTGCCATCTTGACAAGATTCTTACAAACAGATAACGAATGTTCTAGAAGACCACCAGGAAAACAATTATGATACTCTTCTCTGCTAGAAGCTGGAGCTGTGAAATACGTTTCACCGATCTTATTATCCATCATAAACTTGATAGCTGCCTGTCTATCTGCAGACATCGTCTCAATCAAATTCCAGAAAGTCTTAATGTGTTCATTGAACTTCTCGTCAGTCAGTGCATTCGCCATAGTTTTCTCCTTGATTACTCTTTACAACAAATCCAGTAACATGCTCTGCTAGACCAGGAAGTAACTTGCAAAGTTCAAGTTCGTCAGGATGAATATCGAAAACCATTTCATCGTGAACCGTAAACAGAAACTTACTCTTCCTTACTTTCAAAGCTTCAACGCAAGCATGAACAGCCTTATTGAAAATGTATGAACTGTAAGTTTGTGCATACAGTCCAATGATTTTACCATCATGATCAAGTCTGTCAATCTCAACCTTATGACCAGCAGGACTCATTACAAAGCCCATGCTGCGGGCAATCAATGACAGATTTGTTCTAAATCTAGAGATTGGTTCAAATGCTACATCCAAGATCCTAAGCATCTCAGTTAGCTTGTCTCTTGGAAGTAGAGTTGATTTTTGCAGTCCTTCGAGAGATGATCCATAAATGTGAGAGTATGTAATCTTCTTCGTCGTCGCTCTAAGTTCTGGAGTTACTTCTCCAAAAAGAGATGCAGTCTTATTGTGGAAATCCTTCTCATGTTTGATAAAGTTATTTAGTTCTGGATCATTGACAGCTTCAACGATGCAACGGTAATCGATTGCATTGAAGTCAACAACTAAAATCTTCCCACCATCCCATCTACTAATGATAGACTTTCGTGCAGCTCCATGTGGGATTGCCATTGCATTGAAGCCACCGACATGCCTCAATCTCCAAGTCTTAGAACCAACAGGACTAATCTTCGTCTTTACAAATCCGCCTTTGAGAAGTCCCTTGATATGAGAGAAGAACTTCTCTTCGTGTTTCAATAGGTTTACTGACTTGCACATCTTATCAACATATGGGACATCAATCTTGATCATGCAATCTTCGATGAACATAATATCTTTGAAGACTGGCCATACGATATTCTTGTAATGTTCAACATCATCACGCTTTAGAAGTTCCCAGAGTTCCTTGATGACTCTAACACGAGCATTCATATATTCATTACGAATATCAATTGGTATGAGATCTATAAGTGGAAGAGACTCAATATCCATCTTGGCTTCTGAGATGGCTCTAGTGTGTGCAGAGAAGCGCTTCTCAAGTTCCAGGTAAACACCCTTGGACGGAATGTTTGATGATCTGACGAGGCCAGAGAGCTCTCCGTCATGGCTATAAAGCATCTTGATATCGTAAACTTCAAGGTCAGAGAGGATGTTAAATTTAAGAAATTTTCGAACATCGAAGCAGACAACTTCACTCAGATCTTCAATGACTTGTACATCTTCGAGTACGATCGAAAACAATTCACTATTTCCAGACTTGTCTGTATATCCATCGAGAAATATCATGTGACCATTATATCACAAGACTTACAACATAGAACTATTTTATACCACCCCACGTTCCGTCTTTATTCCAGCCCCATGTTGTATCATCCTTTACTTTACCTGGAGCTGTTGGATCTTTCTTTTTCTTGTTTGTGCTTGGTTGCCTCGGTGCTGTTTGTGGAGGAGCTTTCAATCTTCCCTGTGTTCCAAGAGGATCTGTTCCTTCAGCCATAACTTGAATTGTTGTAAGGAACGATCCTCTTTCTATTGTATCTTCTCTTGACATAACAAAGAATGGACCATCCCAATATCTTACACCGAACTCCAACCACAACAATCCAAATACATCAGCGGCAAAATTCCCAAGCATCGTTATGCTACCCTTGATTGTCGGAGCAAATAACTGTTGAACTGGTACAACGTTATCTTCTTTGTTAGCAGCATCAGGACTTGATGTTTTCTGTTGTCTATTTGTTGCTTCATCTCCAAGATATCTTCTCATAAAGATGCCTTTCATTTGATCGTCCTGTATTACTTCAAATGAAGCATCTTTGATATACGAATTTGCTCTGATCATGGAGACGTACGGAACTCCATTGTCAACGACAGCTTTTTTAATTGCTGCTCTTGGAGTTTCAAGATTCATTTTAGTTTCATAATTTTTAGAAGAAAACTTGATATATTCTGCTTTCTGATCGAAGATGTGCACGACAACATTGTGCTTTCCATTCTTTGTAGTTACAACATTTCTCATCATGATTATTGGAATCTGCGCCAACGAATCACTGTTCTTAAGATCCCATGAATCATCTCTTGACATAAGATCCATGAATGGTCTAAGAAAGTTATACAGTGTTAATCTAGTTCCAGTCTTAATAAGATCACTGAATATTTTCTCTACGTCACTCATTGGAAGAGAATACTCAGAGAGAGGCTTACCGGCAACATTTGTTAATGAAAAACGCTGTGGTTGACTTGGACATCTATCATTAAAGTTTCCCACAAATAAGTCTCTAAATTTATATCCTATGTCCTTATAAGCTTTTTCTATGCATGGTATAAAGATAGAATCGAGTAGGATGCCGAAATTTATCAACTTTGATCCTGATTTCTTATCTACTTTCAAATCTTTATTCTTGCCTACTGTTTCTTTTACGTCATGAAGAAGTTTCTTCATTGCATCTCTATCGTTGTAAAATTCTATCTCTTCTTTTTTTACAAGATTTAATCTCTTCTTATCATCATCTGAAACTTTTTCTGTGAGGAAAGCTTGCCTGAGACTAAATTCTCCTAGCTCATATCCTTCGATGTTAAACTTTATTTGAGCGTCTGGACCAATATTGAACTTATAATTCGTTATGATAAATCTGATTTGACTTTTTCCAGGTACGTTGACGATTTTCTTACCCGTGTTTAATTGAAAGCCATCTCCATTCAATATTCCATTCTTTACTCCACTTGAAGCAGACCAACCATATTCCATTGCAAATGCTTGTCCTGGAGTTATCAATGAAGACCACGAGTCAGAATCACCTTCATGCTCCATTGTTGGACCAGATTTTATGTGTCTTTCGAAAATGATATCGGGTCTATGTGCTGTGAATGACAGGTTTATTGTTCTATAGAGAATCGTTCCTCTTGGATTTTCTGTCTTAATTGATATTCTTTCAAGAGATACAGGTGGTCTTTCTCTAAATCTAAACTCATCTTCGTTGCCTATACTTGCTCCAAATTTTGGAGGACTAACAAGAAGTAGTGAGAGAGGATTTTTTGGCGTTGGATCATTACTTGAAATCGGATGCATTGCTACGCCAGTCGTTGGGTCAACTTCCCACAACAAAACATACGGCACTGCTTGAGCAATATCTGCTGGCGTTAAGCTCTCCAATAACTCAAACGCACCTTGATCAGTTATTGCATGAGGTACATAATCATCTTCTGCTGTCGTGAATGTTTTTGACATTATCCGAGTATCTTATTCAAGATATCCTTTGCATCATTTGGTATTCTCAAAGCTCTCCCTGGAGTTAAGCCGCCTGATGAGAAGGGATAATTTATTCCATTCACTAGAGCTATTACCCACCAGTATTCGTCGTTGCCTAGGAAGCGTGCAGCAAGATGATCCAATCTATCTCCAGCCTTGTACACGTATTCTATTGTCTTTACATTTTCGAGGTAGTCTATGTTCTTTAGACCTGCCGATAGCTTTGGAAGTCTAAACGTTCTATACGCGTTACCGTCTAGAATTCCAGTATCTGTGTATCTACTTTTAGACATATATTACCTCGTCTTATGAATCGCGTCTACACTTATCATTGTTTCGTAGTCTAGATCTCTCTGATCTCCGAAATCTCTATGTGCCTGATTATTAATAACTGGAGGGTCATTTGTTCCATAGATGTTTGTAATATTTGGAGTGTATATTCCTGTAGCTGGAATTATTTCGCCGATGCCTCCAAACTTTCCCTCTGTTCCTCTTCCAATTGGAACATCATGTAACACAGTAAATGATAGTGAAACATCTACACTCCTTGGCAACTTATATGTTTTGTTAAGCTCCCAAAGCTTATCTGAGTAGTCATAATCCAAGCTTGTTAAAATACCAGGAAGTCCCTTCCCAGCAATGTTACCTGCAGCATTTATAACATCTCCTACACGCATTCTGATAACTGGACCTGACTTGTAGACTAGATTGTTATCGTATTCTGGATACACCATAGATGATAACCAATGAAGTTTCTGATATATTGTTCTAACATCTTCTGGACCAAATGCAACCAATTGAAAGCTCAGACTTACAGTTCTTTTTGTTGATTGATATGTGGCTACAGGATCAACTCTTCCATAATACTGTTGTTCGTTCCATTGTGGAGAAAGACTTTCTGCAAGACTTGTTATAATTGGTCTGAAGTAAACTGTCCTGAATACGTCGCCGACTGGACGAAGATCAGTGAAGCAGAGTGGAACATACACTGAATCGTCGTCAGTTTGATCACCTTCACTTTTTCTAAATGTTCTAAATCCTAGAGCATTATCTCCTTTCAACCTCATTGGAATTATACCGTTGTCAAATGACGTGGGAACCAACTGATCTCTATTAATAGTGACAGGCTGTAAACCAAATAGTTGAGATGCACTTTTCTTCAATCTAGATAATACCGGTTGCATCGCATCCCCAAAGTTGCCAGGAGACACTGGGTTAGTTGGAATAGGAACAACTGGTAAATTCGCATTGGCTAAAGCTGTTGTAACCATGCTTCCTATTCTTACTTGATACATCTCAGTATCTCCAGCATCTTTTACAAGATCTAGAGCTGGCATCAAGAACTCACTACTTCCTGGAGGAGGTGCTGCTAATGCTGGGTTCCATACTCTACCGTATATATTCTGAGCAAACATTCCTACCTGAACAGCCGCATGCACCGCAAGCTTTCCAGGAGCAAGTCTTGCCATTCTTTCAAGATGTCTTTCGTATAAAATTGGATCGAGAGCAAGTGCGCCAGGATCTGACCCTCCGAATATTGGAGAATATGTTTCGCCAACTACAGCATATCCAGAAGATATGTTAAGAACTGGAGAAGCTGGATGAACTGGTTCGTGAGGAGCGGGATTCTTTACTTCTGGTGGTTCTGGTAGAATTCCAGGCTTCGTCTGTCTTACTGCCTTGATTTGAGGAAGAGCTGCTGGAGAACTAATGACAGGCAATGGAGGTGGTGGTAAAGCACCAGGAGAAGACAAAACTACAGGAGGTGGATCTGGAAGTAGAGCTGGAGTTCCAATGATTGGAAGAGGAGGTGGTGGTAATAACGATGGTGAAGATAAAGAAACAATAGGAGGATCAGGAAGAACTTCTGGTGCAGACAATGAAACAGCTGGAGGATTTGGCAGTCTAGATGGAGTTGAAAGAGCGGGGGCTGGTTCTGGTGGCAATACAGACGGAGAGCCCAAGGTGACCGCTGGAGGGACTGGAAGTTGTCCTGGGTGAGAAAGGACAACTATTGGTGGAGGAGGTAAGGCAGATGGCGTAGAGAGGATCAGGTCTGGATTTGGAAGAACCTTCGGATTCTCTAGAAAGCTTTCACGTGCAGGATCATATGGATCTAGTTGTGTGTCTGGATTCTTTAATCTAGAACCTATGTACTGTCCTATCAAAGTCTTTACATCTGCCATCTAAATTTCCTCATTACGATCCAGAAACCATGTTTGGTATCAAGTGCTGTACCGTCGTCTTTGCCATTTCCTTTCCATCTACTTGCAGACTTATATTGATGTTTGAATTTCCACCAGCTGGAACAGCTACTGGCTTATTCGCATAGTTGGCTGGAGAAACTGGATTTTTTACAACTTGTGAAGGTGTCTGTCCTTCCATTCCCTCTCTTGCAGCAGCATACATGTTCTTGTATCCAGTTTCATATTTTGCTGTTGCTCCACTCCTTAACTTCTGTAACATGTCTTCTGTATCTTTTACTCCAGCTTCTCCGAGTATTGTTTTCACATCAGCGTCTGTCATCGTCGCCATTCTTGTTCCTATACCAGCCAACTCTTTACTTGAAAGTCCACCGCCCTTCAACTTTCCTATCATCTCCTCGATGCTTCCAGATCCAGTCGTAGCAATTGCATTTTCCTTTGCTATGTCCTTAGATGATCTTGCCTTAAGAAAATCTGGAGTCCAATCTGAAAATACGTCTGGAATTAATTTTCTAAGTATTGTTTTTACAAGCTCCCATGAATCTTTCCAGAACTTATTTGTGTTTTCTTGCCAGGCGATAGTCGTATCGATCCAAATATCTTGGATTGACTTTCCTTTCACTTTCACATTCTCTAGAAGCCAATTGAATGCTGTTCCTAGAGCGTATCCAGCTGCGCCAGCTGCAGCAAGAGCAGCAGTTGCACCTAGCAATGCTGGAGCAAGTGACGAGAATGCACCCATCAATCCAGATGTTCCAGTTATGAGTCCGACCATGGCCGATATACCTTTGACTACGCTAACGCCACCTATGATACCTTGTAGCGCCGTAAATCCAATTATGATACCCTCTATATGTTCAGCTACGAATTCAAAGAAGCTTAAAGCATATCCTAGATTTTTTTCTGTGAATATTGTCTGAACGACCTTCTTTCCATCCTCATATAACTTTCCAACAGCCTCTGCTCCTACACCGATTGCATCGACAATCTTTTGCATTGTCTTTTCGGATTCTGGTCCATCGCTTGTAAATGCAGAAAGTAAACCTCCAATGTCTGTAGCGATTTTGCTTATGAAATTTTTTATCTTATCATTCTTCTGCAATAATTTAAAGAAGTGTTCAAATCTTCCAACAACATCTTGAACATGTTGTGCAAATGTTTTTAATTTCTTGCCGTGCTCATCTACTCCATCTAGAAGTCCTATTGCTTTTAATATTGGTGTGTAGATATCTTTGAATGCAGCCGTAATCTGATCCATGATCTGGCCAAAATTCAAGAGAGTTTCAGATGTCTTAGCTAAACCTTTTCTTATTAACTCTTCGTCTGAGATTTTTTTCTTATCTGCTCTTTCCTTCTTCTTCTGAAATTCAGCCAGCGTCATGTTACTTGACATTATTCCTGCGGCTTCTTCGTCAGAAAGTTGCATTGTCTGTGCAAAGAATTTTCTTTCTTGACGGTTCATGTTTTCCCAAGTTTTACCTTGAGATTTCATTTCTCCTCTTACCATCTCTAAACGTTTACTTGGATCCTGCTCCAGCATCATCGACAATGAATTCACACTCGTGCCAAATACAGTGTTCAATTTTGCCATTGATGTTGCAGCAGAGTCAAAGTTATCTGACATCTCTGTAAACCTCTCAAGGCCCTGAAGAGAAACGCCAAGCTTTTTAGCAAACGCAGCAGATTTCAGGAACACATCTTGTCCCTTTTTGCCAAATGAAACCATGAATCCCTTGGCGGCATTGATTTCTTTTCCAAAATCAGCAACAGGAACACCGGCAAGATCTGCTGCCCTTGAGACGTTTGCGAGGTTCTTTGTCGTGTTCTTGCTTTCATCTCCCATTAATGTGAAAGACCTTGCTATTTCACCAGCAGATTGTCCACCGATTCCAAGAGCTCTTCCAGCCTTTGTTGCGTCAATCGTAAGTTGGTTGTAGTTCTCACCAACAAATCCCACAGCGTGGGCCGTCTCTTCGAACATCTTAAGACCGACACCTAACTCACCTCCAGTTAGAGCTCGCATCTGCCCTTCTAACTTCCAACCTGCACCTCTAGCTGAGTCTAAATTCTCAGTAGTGGCTCCCATTGAAAGATTGAATTGCCCTGTAGCTTTTGTAGATCGTTCAAAAAGATCGTAGATCTTTGTGAGACCCTTCCATAACAAGCTAAAACTATCTGTGACAGAGTCAATTGTTAGAGCTACGAATGCCTTTCCTAGATTGTTTATCGCCGAAAAAAGTTGTACGCCTAGTGTCTTTGCAAGCACGGTCGCCGCAGAATCTAATCCTTCAGCACCCTTTGCTATGGCATTTAATCTTGATGCTAAATTTTTTGAAAGCTGCGTGTTTAAAACACTTGCCTTATCTGCAAGTTCATCTATACCATTTGCCTTAAACTCAAATGGTTTTATATTCCCTATCTCACTTAATTTCGTGGCGATATCTTGAAGAAGACCATTTGCCCCTTCAAGACTTACGTTTAAATCCTTTATCCTTTTTCTATCATTCGCCATTGACTATTTCTTCCCTGGGAGTCCTTTTTTCAAAGGTTGTGGTTCATCTCCTTTTTTCTGTGATATCTCTTTTACTGTTCTTTTTAACCACCACTTTCTAATAAAGACAGGCATATTTTCTGCCGTTTCATAATCTATATGACAATGATATACTAACTGGAAAATTTCTTCCAACAGAAATTCTTTATCATTAGGACTTAGGCCAAAAAAACTCTATCCCCATCGGGACATCTACCTCCGATTCCTCTGAACAAGAAGGACACTTGAACAGTTGCTTCATCTCTACTCCCGGAGAAATTTTTTCTATGAATGCTCTTAGATCTCTTGAATCTCTCGCTGGAAGATTTCTTACAATCTGAGATAGCTTTTGTTTATCTGATTCACCACCAACAGAAATAATCTGTGTTAGAAGTCTTGTTGTTATAAGAGATTCTAAACCATTTGAGATCTTTCTAGACTTATCAAGATTGGCTGACAGATCTCTCTCATCTACTCCAGTTAGTAGCTTAAAGACAACTTCTTTTCTAGAAACAGGAAGCTGGAATGAGAATTCATTTACGCCTTGAGCTCTTGGTTCGATACCAAGTCTCTTAACAGGAAGAGCAGCTAAATCAAATTCGTGATCTGATTTGTTGTCACACTTCGGACATTCTACTTGAACCTTATATTCCTGTCCATATCCCGTGATGCGGATTGCTATCAAAGCTGCATTACGATCTCCTACAAGCATGCTGTCGACATCTATACTTCTATCTAGAATGCAACTCCTAAGCAATGCGTCAAGTGCTTTGCCGGCCTTCAAGAGCCCTCTAGAAGTGAGAATATCTTCTTCCTTTGCCGTCATCGCCTTTATTTCTACAAGTTCCTTTCCGAACAACGTAGAAGTCTGTGGGTAGACCTTACCCTGACTTGGAAGTGGAACGGCAGCAGCTGGAGGTGTATATCCAGGATCTCCTGGCGTAGGCTGTTGATTTGACAACATAACTTTCTCTTCAGACATGTTTTCCCCTTTCTAGGAATGAAATGCTCCAGATAAATAGAGAGTCGATCCGGATTCTCTCAGACCATCTCATCTTCTATATCTAAACGATTCAACAGGGGATCGAACTAATACTTCTTATGCCTTCCCTTGTAGTTGTCTGTTAATGCATGACAATTTGCACAAAGTATGCTGCAATTCTCCTTGCTTCCATCATTTTTGTTTCCATTAATATGATGAAGTTCAAGAGGAATTTTTTCTCCTTCCCATTCTTCTCTCTTACATTTCCAACACATTCTTCCAAATTCTTTGAAGAGTCTATTTTTTCTTGCTTCGTTACCACCGAGGCAGTCAAATGAAACAAGATCAATCTTTGAAGAAGGACAGTCTGGACATCTTCTACGTTTCCATCCAATGGGCTTTGGAAAATGTCTCTTACATTTCATACAAAATTTTATTGGACGATTTCCAAGAGCAGATTGATGCAAAGAAATAGATGTCTTTTTATTTCTTTCTGCTCTGTTTTGGTTGGCTCCAAAACTAAAAGCACAAAACTTACTACAAAATCTACCAGAACCATAATGTCCATCATGTTCAATATTGCATTTCTCGCAGAGCATACAATATATAGTAGAGCACTTTATTTTAGACTTGGGCGACCCATAACAGAGTTAAACTGTTTTCTAAAAGTTCATCGCGCTTTTCGTGTTATCGTTACACCAATGGGCCAAAAACTGGTAGGGAAGGTACGATCTTAACCGTACGTCTCTATTGCATTCGAGTGCTTCTAGCGCTAAGTCCTCAGCTACTTCCCCTTAAAACTGGCGTACGGGGTCCGGTGCCGTTCCGGACATTCTCTCTAATTAAAGAGAATTCTAACCTTAAACTACCCGTACATAAAGCCCTCTGGTGTTCCCGAGTCACCGACCTCCCGGTTAAATACCGGTCGCTCTACAGTCTGAGCTAAGAGGGCATATTCAATTGTTACTTCAACAAAGGCAACCTACTAAAATATTTCCTCAGTTCCCTGCGATTCCCAGGAACCACACCGATAGACATCAATTGTCCTGTGTATGGTGCATCTGGTTCAAATATAAGCTTATGAGACACGCCATTCTTACAAAGTTCCCAAGATAGATCCTTGAGCTCTTGTTCATTCTTTGTCACAAGTGCAAATGCAAATGTTCCAGAATGCATACCACCTGGAGAACTTTCTCCGGCGGCATGAATTAGTTGTGCTGCTTGCGTTCCATGAGGAAGATCTGCACGTGTTATACAAT
>Ga0302321_100000060_pt1 | contig 96295 bp, 67 predicted proteins | sample Fen_T0_1_FD_202505 | JGI IMG/M metagenome (GOLD analysis project Ga0302321, IMG submission 202505) | Peat permafrost microbial communities from Stordalen Mire near Abisko, Sweden - Fen_T0_1 | ecosystem: Environmental > Terrestrial > Soil > Wetlands > Permafrost | place: Sweden: Abisko...
ACCATTCTATAAGTAGTAGTATCTCCGGAGCTGCTCGTTGTTGGCTGACCCAGAACTTAGGGGCAGACCAACAGGCAAGTTCAGTTTCAGATGCTTCAGAGTTATCAGCCGGTTGGTATTGGCAATTTAATAAATTGCAGGGTTATAAATACGATGGTGGCGTACGTACTCCTAACGATGCTTGGACTTTATGGATTACAGCTAACTCGGAAAGTAGCGATTGGTCAATAGGTAATGATCCATGTAACCGTTTGTTGGGGATTGGTTGGCGTTTGCCTACTGCTGCAGAATGGACCAATGCAGATGCTCCTCCACAAAACTGGACAAGTGGAAGTACGGCTTTTGGTTCTGTATTGAAACTTCATTCAGCAGGTGTAATTACAAATGGTGGAACTCTTGATAGTCGTGGTGGTTACGGTCGTTATTGGGCAAACAACCAATATCCTAATACCAGTTATGGATATATGTTGGATTTATATAATGGTAGTGGTCTTGGGTATTTAGATAAGGCTACTGCTTTACCGGTGCGTTGTATTCGGGATGCACGTATCCCAACAATTCCGGTGGTAAGTAATGTTACAATCCCTACATCAACGATGACATCTAATTCGGCTTTGGGAACAGCCACAGTTGCTTTAAGTGGTGGAGAAGATGTATTCGAGAGGGGTTTATGCTGGAATACTACGGGTAATCCGAGTATTGCAAACAATAAGGTGAATACAACTATTGGTACTGGTGATTTTACTGAAGCTCTAATAGGATTGGATGAGACATCTACGTATTATGTGCGAGCATATGCAATTAATAGTATTGGTATTGCTTATAGTCCTTTAGTGGCAAGTTTTAAAATTTGTCCAACAAGTTTTAATATAACTCATACTGCAGGAGTTAATGGAGCTCCTGTAAGTAAGACTGTGACATATCATTCTATAAGTAGTAATATCTCTGGAACAGCACGTTGCTGGCTAACTCAGAATCTTGGAGCTGATCAACAAGCTACTTCAGTTTCAGATGCTAGTGAATCATCAGCTGGATGGTATTGGCAGTTCAATCGATCTAAGGGTTATCAGTATGGTGGTAGTCGTATCCCTTCAACAGCTTGGATGTCTTCTAATTCAGAAAGTAGTGATTGGGGGGCGGCCAATGACCCGTGTAATTTACTTTTGGGATTGGGATGGCGTTTACCGACGTATGGAGAATGGTGGAATGCAGATGCTCCTCCACAAAACTGGACAAATGCGGCTACTGCTTATGGCTCTGTATTGAAACTTCACTCTGCTGGTGTCTTGACAAATGGAGGTGGGCTTGATGGACGTGGTGGTTATGGTCGTTATTGGATAAGTAACCAATATCCTAATACTAGTTATGGATATATGCTGGATTTGTATAATGGTAGTGCTGTTAGCTATTTGGATAAGGCGTATGCTTTACCTGTGCGATGTATTCGAAATTAATAAGGAGTCTTGAATGATTTTTTAAGTTATTTATAGCTAGAAATAATTGATAAATGGTAAATTGTTTGTAAATTGGATTGTATGTGTAGTTTTATATAGTTTAAATAATTTTAAATAGTTGTTGTATGAGCAATAAATTTAATTGTTTTGTTTTGTTTGTTTGTTTAAGTTCTGGATTAATAGCCCAAAACGTCACCTTAAAGATCCATTTATCCGGAGTATACTCCAGTAAAATCAGTTTGTTGCCACTCTCCGGAGCAGGTGCATTAAAACCAATGATTGAACATCCGGATATCAAGAATGGTGAAACAGCTACATTGACTATCCCCAACGATAAACTTCCGGGGCAATTTGTGTTGCGTTTTGACTATGTGGAGAAAGAAGGTGCGACACCCTATCCATCCGAACGCTATTTTTTTATAGGTAGTCAGGATTTGGAGATGTGGGTAAAGCCGAAGGCGGTGAATAACCCTGATAGCACCTATTTCCAAAAGGGAGAGAAAGAGAATACGTTATTTGCTACTTTCTCAATTGAGAATGCGAAACGCAAGGAACAGTTGGGTTTGTTGCAGAACTTTTTGATGAGTTATGATCAACCGCAATCTAAGTTCTATGCCAGCGGTATGGAAGAATATGAGAATCGTCGGAAAGAGTATAATGCGTGGATAACGTCGCAGATGAATCTACATAAAGATGCATTTGTAAGTTGTGCTTTCCCATTCCAATATGTTCAGCCAATAGAGTTTAAAGGCTCCGAAAAGGATAGAATGAATAGTCTGATAGATCATTATTTCGATGGTATGGACTTCAAAAATCCTCTTTTGGCAAAAACGGCAGACTTAAAAGATTGGATGAATAAATATGTAAATCTTTATGGTGCGATGTCCACTACTATTGCACTGAGAGATTCGCTCTTTGCATTGGCAGGAAAGCGGTCTATTGAAAAAGCTAAACTAGGGCATCCGTTGGTATATGGTTGGATGGTGGATTACTTTTATACAGGGTTCGAAAGTTTCAATATCACTTCGGGGATGAAAATGTTGCAGCCTTATCTGGACGATCCGTATTGCCTGACGAATAAACGACAAGCTATAGAAGTTCGCTTGAAAGGGATGGAGACGCTGGTACCCGGGGCTTTGGCTCCCGACTTTCCATGGAAGTTGAATTCTGGTAAGATAATCCAGTTCCACGATTTTAAAACAGAAGCTAAATACAAGTTGGTGTTATTTTGGTCGGCCGACTGTCAGCATTGTAAGGAGTTGATGGCTAAATTGTATCCATGGTATCAGAATCCGATTTACCGCGATTTGATGGATGTTTTTGCTATTAGTCTGGACGAAACGGATACCGAAATTCCGGTATGGGAGAAAGCGATAGTAAACTATCCTGCTTTTAAACACAAGCGCGCGGAGAAAGGAATTCGAAGTACAGAAGCCACTGCCTACTTTGTTTTGTCTACTCCAACATTAATTTTGGTAGATGCCAAAACGAATAAGATTGTAGCATTGCCCGAAACGGTAGAACAATTGGAAAAGGAAATGAAATAATCTTCCTTTCTTTTTTTTTGCGATATACAAAGCGCGAGCCGATTTTATCCGGTTCGCGCTTTGTGTTTATGTATGGTTGAGCGTAACAATCGCACTGATACGCTCGTACAAGTCCATTCGATAGTAGCTTGTGTTACCATCATTGCTTCTCGTAACAGATAGTTTGACAAGTACTGGTCAAACTAATTGACCAGTACTCGTCAAAGATCTTGACCAGTACTGGTCAAGGCTACACAGTAGCACTACACAACCCGAAGTATATGAGCGAGTGTGGTGCTGCGTGGTTCATTAAGTGGGGTGCCTTTACCGGCGTATTGAGTGATGTGCTCTAAACGATAGGAGTCGGGTTGTAAATCGGGAGTGAGAATAAGCAGATTTTTGTTTTGGTTTATAATCACATTCATCGGTGGGACTTTGGCGCGTTGACCGGTAGTTTCGCTGATAAAGTAAAGACCCACATCGAGATGTGTACCGGTTAGTTTGACTTTTTGACCTTCGATTTTCAAGTTTTTCCCAGGGGTAATCACGTCATTCAAGGAGCCAGAATAAATATCATTTACTCGAATAAATCCAAAATTGGCAGATGTTCCATGGAGTATTTCTGCCTCCACGTTGGCGGCTCGTTCACGTAAAATGGCACCCTGACTGAATTTATAAGTAACACTATGTTTTTCTGCATCGAACTGATCATATTTATTGTTGAATGAACCTCTGATAGTTGGAGCGGCAACAAAATAGCCTGTATTGATAGCAAATCCCTCATCAAGTAGATCGGTCATTTCTTCTAAAAATAATCTGACGTGGTATTCCATAGCATCGGCATGGATACCGGACCCCGGTCTGCTACAATGCGAAATACAAATATCTTTAATGCCTTGTGCTTTGCTTGAAATAACTTGTGCTTTGAATGTGCCCTTATTGTTTTTTAGCAGGTTGGGGAATAGTAAAGCTTTGATTTGATGATGCTGATTGTTGCTCATACAAGTAAATGTAAAATAAATGATTACGATTAATATGTTGAACAAATTTAGATAAAAGTTTAGAATCAAAGAACGTATTCGGAGAATTATTTTACAATATATCTCCGAATAATGTGATTTTGAGTTACATTTGCTGCTGTAATTCATATTTCTCCGCACTATGATCATCGAAAATATACGCCCTATCGACGGACAGCATTGCGAAACGACTACCACAGGTACAATGCTCAGGCAATTGAATATCAATTTGTCGGAGTCTATGCTTTTTGGCTTGGGTGAAGGTCTTGGTTTTTATCTTTGGGATATCGAAACGATGCTGCTTCCGTTTATTAGTGGGCGGGTACGTCCCGAAATCATAACCAAAAACCTGGCTCGAAATCTGAAGTTAAAGTTGACCGTTGCAGAAACTACTTCACCCGACAGGGCTTGGACTGAAGTAAAAAAACTAATTGATGATGATCAGATAGTTGGTTTGAAACTAGATTGCTTTTACCTCGAATACTTCAAGCGTCCTTACCATTTTGCCGAGCATTTTGTGGCCATGTATGGTTACGATGAAACTGATGCTTTTTTGGTTGATACTACACAGCAAGGGGGCGTAGTGAAAACTTCGCTGCAAAGTCTGGCTACTGCCAGAGCGCAAAAAGGACCGATGGGATCAAATCATTTGTATTTTATATTAGACAAAACCGAACAGCCGTTTGTGTTAGAGACTGCAATTGTTACAGCAATAAAGAATAATGCAACAAATTACCTTCAGCCTGCAAATCCATTTGAAGGAAACAGTGGAGTTTCCGCTCTGAGTTTTCAAATTATCAACTGGTTTAGAACAAGTGTTGAAGCACCAGGCGGTTTCAAAGCCAGTGCTAAAATGATGGAGAAAGCCGGTACCGGTGGCGCATTATTCCGTAATTTATACCGCGATTTTTTGAAAGAGAGTTATGAATTACTCCAAAAAGATGAACTCAAAAATGCTTACGAGGCTTTTGTTGAAATAGCTAAGGCTTGGAATCGGGTCTCAGATTTGTTTCTGCATGCTGCAGAAACAAATGAGTTTCGGTATATTCAAGAAGCATCGGAGGTGTTGAAAGTGATTGCTGAAAATGAAAAGAATACAATGGAACTATTAGCAGTTACCCTCTAAATCTTTTGAAGAGTCTTGCGTAGTTAAGATATCCTTATTCCAATTATAGTGAGTACTCAAATCAAGCCCCTTCAGGGGTTTGGGGTTCTCTCTCTCTTCACTTTACCAGTGCTGGTCTCCTCAAATCGCGGCTTAAAAATGATTTCGCGTGGCTTCTCAAATTTTCCCAGGTTACTATTTAATTGAATATCTAACTGCTGTTTTTTTAGTTCAGTAAATGGTTCACTCTCAATAATGAGCACTACTTTCTCACCAAGTTTTTCGTCTTTTCTGCTTGTAATGTAAAACCGTTGAGCAATGAACGATGATATTTTCTTTTCTATCGTCTCTGGAAATAGTTTGACTCCACCGGAATTGATGACATGGTCAAATCGACCGATCCATTCAAAGCAGTTTCTGTTTTTTAATTTTACAATGTCGTTGGTAATGAAAGGTTCAGCTTGTAAATGAGGAGCGTGAATCACCAAACAATCACGCTCGTCCTGTTCAAACCAAACACCTTCCAACGCCCGATATTCGTCCGAAGAATCTGACCCATTTATCTTTCGAAGTGCAATGTGAGAAACGGTTTCAGTCATGCCATAAGTTGCATAGCAGTTTGTTGAAACGTTTTGAAGTTTGGCTTCCAATAATGCCGAGGTAGCACTTCCACCAATAATCAGTTTGTCGATGTAGTTCATAGTCGCCAAGCCTTCTGTTGAGCTTAATAAAGTTTCCACTTGCATAGGCACCATAGCCGCAAGCTTAACTGGCTTGTTGATAGATGGGTAGGAGGCGGGCTCTATCGCAATTAAATGCAGATGACCCACCAATGCCCGCACAATCATCATTTTTCCGGCAATATAATTGGTCGATAAGCAAAGTAAAACGGTATCCTCTTTTTGCAAATCAAAGAATTGATTTGTCAATTTGGCAGAAGCCTTCATTTGCTCTTTTTTAAGCTCCAACTTTTTAGGCACACCAGTCGATCCGGAAGTTTGTGCCTGAATGGTGTCGCTTTCTTCCAACCAATTTTCGAGGAATACAAACAACGCCTCTTCCCATTCAGGAAGCTGCAACCTTCGCTTTTCAGCTATCAATGCAGGTAGTTGAGCAAAAGTGTATGTTTGGGAATATAGAGTGAGGGTCATAGTTTGTCGATAAAGATTTGATGAATTTAGGTAAGTTTTTATTGGAGTTTTCACCACAACTTGAACGGTTCGGCTTTAGGCGAAGGGATTGATTGTATAAGCCTGAAAACTTGCTCCGTATCAGCCACATCAGTCATGTGTTTTTTGCCGTCGGCAGCAAGCATTTTCAGTTGTTCCACGTTTAGGGACAACTGACTTCCTTCCTTTTGAAGCTTTGTTTTAGTACATTCCAGTATTTTCGTGGTCTTGGACTGTCTGTTAATACCTCCACTACATCAACAATGGAAAAGTACCATTTTTCCAACTCATCGTCCCATAAGGTACGAACTTTCTTTTCGTCGAATAATTTTAATGCATTTTTCTGTGTCATAATCATTCAGGTTTTTAGGAGCTGTTAGAACTGGAAGTGTTCATTTAATTTCCAAACTTTCTGTTGGTCATAAAATAGATTCTCTCCGGTTAGTGATAGTGGCGATTCAAAATTGTTGGTATAAAGTTGTCCGGTGCCCAAGCCTTGGGGCATTTCATTTTTTTGAGTGGCGCACCATTGTGCAATGGCATTCAGACCGATATTCGACTCAAGAGCAGAAGTTGCCCACCAGTCAATATGCTGTTCGTTGGCTAGCTTTATCCATTCCTCACTACCGACAAAACCACCGTGTAAACTGGGCTTGAGGATAATGTATTGAGGATGAATTGTTTCTAGCAATAATCTTTTTTGTAATAAGTCATTGACGCCTATCAACTCTTCATCTAACGCAATGGGGAGCGGCGTGTTGGCGCAGAGTTGCGCCATTGCTTGCCACTGAGCCGCTTTGATAGGTTGTTCGATAGAGTGAATGTTCAGTTTCGCCAGCGCTTCAAGTTTTTGCAGAGCATCAGCCGGTGAAAATGCACCGTTTGCATCCACACGTAATTCTATCGTTTTGGCATCAAATTCTTGGCGAATGGATTTTAATAAATCTAGTTCTGCATCAAAATATATGGCTCCTATTTTAAGCTTTATACACGAAAAACCTTGTTCTATTTTTTCATGTATCTGTCTTTGCATCTCTGCTTTAGTCCCCATCCATATCAATCCGTTGATGCGAATTGATGATTTCCCTTCCGAAAATGACGATGGAAAAATGATCCGTTTTCCACCATTTTTAAGATCGGCCAATGCTGTTTCCAATCCAAACAGAATAGATGGAAAGTCTCTTAACCGTTCAAAGAGCTCCGGCAGTGGAGGTAGGTTAGGAGTGAGGCTTTGCAGCACATCTTCATATCCGGGTCGGTCTTCGGCACTCAACCCCCGAAATAATGCGCATTCTCCCAGCCCAAAAACTTCAGGTGATTCTTCATTCCATATCTTCAACAACCATATTTCTTTTGATGTCAGTATGCCGCGCGAAGTGCCACTCGGTTTTTTAAAAATAAGGTTGTAAGGAGTAATGGAAGACTTCATACCATTTTAATTTATAATTCATAATTCATAATGCACAATTAATAATTATGCATTATGAATCAGTAATTTATCCGGGAAATTTAGGGAATTGTTGGAAGTCGGGTTTGCGTTTTTCGAGGAATGCATGTTTGCCTTCCTGTGCTTCTTCCATAAGGTAATACATCAATGTTGCATCACCGGCCATTTCCATCAATCCGCGTTGTCCGTCGAGTTCAGCGTTCAGTCCGCGCTTAATCATGCGGATAGCCATTGGACTGTTTGCCAATATCTGTTGACACCAATCCACAGTTGTATCTTCCAACTCGGCCAATGGCACCACTTTGTTTACCATACCCATTTCCTCAGCTTCTTTAGCAGAGTATTGTTTGCAAAGGAACCAGATTTCGCGTGCTTTTTTCTGACCCACACAGCGAGCCAGGTATGATGATCCAAAACCGGCGTCGAAACTACCTACTCTTGGCCCTGTTTGTCCAAAAATAGCGTTTTCGGATGCAATTGTCAAATCGCAAACTACGTGCAGCACGTGTCCACCGCCAATTGCAAAACCATTTACCATAGCAATTACCGGTTTAGGAATAGAACGAATGGCTTTGTGAAGATCCAAAATATTAAGACGTGGAACGCCTTGTTCGTCGATATAACCACCAATTCCTTTTACTTTTTGGTCACCACCGGCACAAAATGCCATGTCGCCGGCACCGGTGAAAACGATAACACCAATGTCGCTCCGCTCACGGCAAATGTCCATAGCATCAAGCATTTCGGTGCTTGTCTGCGGGCGGAAAGCGTTACGAACCTCTTCGCGGTTGATAGTGATTTTAGCAATTCCTTCGAAATACTCAAACTTGATGTCTTCGTATTGTTTAATTGTTGTCCAGTTTCTCATATTTTTATTTTTTTCAATAATCGAAAAGCAGCTATGCACTTATTTTCGACATTATTATTTATTTTCTAATTATAATGTTAGCTTCTCATTGCTTTAAAATAATCCTTTAGTACTTTATCATTCTCCAATCTTGGTGTAGTTACTTCCAATATAACTGCTTTGGTATGCGGTGCAAATAATTGCGGGAGAACATCTACTAGTTCTGTTTCATTACTGGCACTATAAAACGGAAGATCGTAAAGTGCTGCCATTTTCTCTATATCGAGCTCTTGTTTTGCTTCGAAAAATTCTTCCAACTCTTCTACGCCCGATGGTCCCGGAATAAACCGAAACAGACTACCACCACCATTTTTCATAACAATGATTCGTAAATATGCAGATAGATATTTATTCCAAAGGGCATTTGAATCATAAAAAAAACTGATATCACCACTTAAAAATGTAGTTGGAACAGTGCTGATGGCTGCTGCACCTACTGCCGTAGAGGTAGAACCATCAATGCCACTAGTTCCACGGTTGCACTGAATGCTGTTCAGTTTTTTTTGTTCAAATAAATGTGCGTAGCGAACAGCCGAGCTGTTGCCCAATTGAAGGTCGGAATTGATGGGGAGATGATTGTTTATTATCTCAAATGCTTTTAAATCGCTCCATGGTGCTGCAGCCATAAAATGGGCATGTTTTTCAGCTGAAATTTGCTCTTTCTTTTGCCAGTTGGTTGAAAAATCAGATGCAGCAAAGCTGTTGCTGTCGAAAAATTGTTCCAAAAATGCGCTTGGCTCCAATTGAATTAAAGCGGTAAGTCTGCGAAAAGTATCAATATGATTTTCACCTTTTCCAATGTACCAATGTTCTGCCGGCGGATTATTTTTCAGGAACGTTTTAATTTGTTTCGAAACTAATGAACCGCCAAAACTGATCAACACATCCGGACGAAAATCATCTGTTTCTTCGGGCAAAATAACGTTCAATACCCGATCAATATTGTTGATTGTCAGATTACTATGAATATTCGAAATAGGTTCTGCTATAACAACTACATTGCTGATTTTCTCAATTTTATTTATGACGGTATTAAATTTTTCTTTGACATCAGCAGGTAGAAAGGCTCCCAAAATCATTATTTTTGGATTTTTGGGCAATCTACTTTTCAATTCATCAATCACTGCCGCATTCAGTTGAGATTCGGGTTCTACTTGATTGAAAACCCGTTCCAGAGTGCTGTTGATTTCTGTAATTCCATATAATGGCTCCCGCAGGGGAATATTAATGTGTACCGGTCCTTTACGACCAGAAATAGCTGCATTAATGGCTTCGTTTACACTCCGGTTTACATGCCACGCTTCGTCATCACAGGTAATGTCTACCGGCAATTGACAGTTATGTTTCGTAAAATTGGCAAATACCTGTTGCTGATTAATTGCCTGACTGTCATCTTGTTCAATCCACTCGGTAGGTCTATCGGCCGAGAGAATAACTAACGGAATACGTTGATAAAAAGCCTCAGCCACCGCAGGAGCATAATTGAGCAAGGCAGTTCCTGAAGTACAAACTAAGGCAACCGGTTCCCCCGATTTTTGGGATAAGCCAAGAGCGAAAAATGCAGCGCTTCGTTCGTCCACAATCACATAACTTTCAATACACTCGTCGCGATTAAACGCGATAGAAAGTGGTGCATTGCGCGAACCGGGAGAAACCACCACACGTTTTATGCCTTTTTGGGCACAAATATTTACAATTATCTGAACGGTCTTTTTATCTGTTGTAGTCATTTTTTTGCTGTTAGTAAACAAGTAAACTGTGTCTTTAACTAATAATTTAAAATTACTAATAACTGTTAACTGGTTACTGTTGACTGTTTATTACTTTCGATAGTGTTTCTAGTTTCATGCATGTTTCATTCCATTCGGCTTCGGGAACGGATTGTGCCGTTAGTCCACCGCCTACAAAAAAGGCTACTCCTTCGTCGGTCAATTTCATGCAGCGCAAATTTACAAAAAGATTACATGCTTTTGCGTTTATCGGCCCTAAAAATCCGGCGTAGTATTCCCTGTCGTGAAGTTCTGTGGCGCTGATTAATTGTAAGGCTTTTTCTTTGGGAATTCCACACACAGCCGGTGTGGGATGTAACGTTTTTACCAATTTTAATTGCTCATTTCCCGATATCTTTCCCTTGCAGTTGTAGGTGGTCATCAAATGACAAACATTGCCTGCATTTTGTTCTGTAGGACCGATTTTTTCAATACCAGAAAATGAAAATTGGTGCAGCACGTCTTCTACATAACTGCTCACCATTTGTTGCTCTTCACGCTCTTTGTCTGTCCATTCTGTTTTCGTTAAAAGCGATTTAGTTCCTGCAAGTGACATGGTTTGGATGCCTTCATCGCTCGATTTCAGCAAGGTTTCGGGAGTGGCACCAACCCATACACATTGCCCCGGAATATAAAAAATGGAGACAAACGCGTGGGGATATATTTTGGTAAGTTTCTCAAAAACAGAGGCTGCTACATTTTTATTGCAAGAAGTATTACTGACAGCGCGCGAAAGAACTACTTTTTCCAACTCTTTATTCTTGAGTTTGTCTATTAATGTGGATGCTTGCTGCAGATAATCCGATTGGGATGTTTCGTGCGTGGAAGTGCTTGAGTTTTTTACGTCTAAGGTTATTGAGAGTAGTTTGTTTAACTTGTTACTATCAATATTCTCGTTAGTAAAATGAATATCAGGGTTGAAAAAAAGTGTTTCGGCTGAACTTTTACCATAAAATGGAGCAACAATGAAACCATTTTTTTGACGTTCAAAATCTACAAATCGCTCTATTTTCGATAAAGTCTGAATTCCTGTAACTATTTCATGGCTATAGGGCATTCGATAGCTGAAAAAAGGTAGGTTTCTTACTATGCAGTTTTGTAGAATTTCGAATTGTTTCATCTGTGGTATAATCAAATATCTCTAATAGTAAATTTCAACAACTATAAACAAATTGAAGCTCGATTAGTTTTATTACTATTTTACGCTACTAACAGGCAAAGTTAAGGTTTTTTCTCGAAAAACAGGGTTCGGATAATGATTTTGTTTGTAAGGAAATGTTTTGAAGTTGAAGTGATGGCAACACTTTTAGAATTGCTCAAATTTTGATTATCTTTGTCGTAGAAGAAATAAAATGATATTTTAAACCGTAAAAAACAGATGATACTAAAACATTACATAGATAGTTTTCGCTTACGTACCTTGCCTTTATCAGTTGCCGGCATTATGCTGGGTAGTTTTTATGCCACTGCTGCAGGATGTTATCGTCCCGTTGTGTTTGTGTTGGCATTACTGACTACTTTATCGCTCCAAATTCTTTCTAATATATCCAACGAGGTAGGTGATTTAGAGAAAGGAACCGATAACGAGCAACGCCTTGGACCAATTCGCAGCGTTCAGCGTGGTGACCTGACGGTTCAGAACCTCAAAAATGCAATGATGCTTTTCATTACCTTATCAGTATTGTCCGGAATCTGTCTCGTTTGGTCAGCTTTTGGTACGTTGATAAGTGTGCCGAGTGTAACGATGTTGGTTATGGGTGCGTTGGCAATTGTGGCTTCCATAAAATATACTTTTGGCAAGAAAGCCTATGGCTACGTTGGTTTAGGTGACTTTTTTGTTTTTGTATTTTTTGGTTTGGTAAGTACAATGGGCGTTTATTTTATTGCCACTGGCGAGTTGCCCTTATCGCTTATTTTGCCGGCTTCGGCTATCGGAATGCTCTCCACAGGTGTATTGAACGTGAATAATATGCGTGATATTGAAAATGATACTGAATTTAAAAAACGTACAATGGCCGTAAGGATGGGTGCCAAGAAGATTAAAATGTATCATCTGTTTATGGTGATTGGCGCTTTAGTATTGACCACTGTTTACAGCGTTCTTCAAAATAGTGGCATATATGGCTATTTATTTCTTCTGACCATTCCGGTTTTTACTCTTCATCTTTCTAAGGTGATGAAAAATAACGGTCGTGCGTTGGATAGTCAATTAAAGGTGTTGTCGCTCTGTACTTTATTATTTTCATTCTTAGCCGGATTAGGTAGTTTGCTTAATTCATAATTGGTTGGATATGTTTCAAACAAAAGTAGAAATCCCGAAATCTGATTTCAATATCGCATACGAAGACCGTGTGATGACATTGGGCTCTTGCTTTGCCGAAAATATAGGGCAAAGGATGCAGAAGCTGTATTTTGATATTGATGTCAATCCGTTTGGAGTATTGTACAATCCGGTTTCTATTCGAAATAGTATTGATCTGCTAATTGAAAATAGACCATTTACCCACGACAATGTTTTTGAGAATCGTGGTTTGTGGCAGAGTTTTGCACATAGCAGTTTGTTTTCGGATACAAGTGCTGAAAAATGTTTGAGCAACATAAATGAACGGTTTCAACATGCTGCAACTTTTCTGCAAAGAACAGATTATTTGTTGATCACTTTCGGCACTGCATGGGTTTTTGAAGAGAAGAGTGGGAGAGTGGTTTCCAATTGCCATAAATTACCGGCTAACAACTTTGTTAGACGACGACTAACCGTTGATGAAATCGTAGCCGATTATACAGCTCTGATAACCAGATTAGCAAATACATTTCCTCATCTAAAAATAATATTTAGTGTAAGTCCCATTCGTCATTGGAAAGATGGAGCGCATGAAAATAATATAAGCAAAAGTACTTTGCTACTGGCAGTCGATGCCCTTCAGAAACAGTTTCCACAGGTACAGTATTTCCCTGCTTACGAAATTCAGATGGACGAACTCCGCGACTATCGTTTCTATGCTTCGGATATGTTACATCCTTCCGAAGTGGCTGTGGACTATATCTGGAGTCGATTTTCGGAGACTTATTTCGATGGAATAACCATCGGTATGAAAAATGAATTTGAACAACTGCTGGGCGATTTATCGCACCGTCCGCTTCATCCGGAGTCGGAGGAATTTGAAAAGTTCAGGCATAGTGTTCAAAATAAGAAAACAGCTTTGATAAAGAAATACCCATTTCTGGAAAACCGGCTTTGAAATGACCATGAACTTATGACTTGTAATTATCCCGGCTTTATAGCTCATATCAGACGCTATGTGGACTTGACACAGTATGATGTTGAGATTGTTGAATTGTATTTTAAACCCCTCGAATTAAAAAGGAGGGAACATTTGATTTCCGAAGGTCAGGTATGTACATCCAACTTTTTTGTAGAAAAAGGCTGTATTCGCATGTACTATGTCAATGAAAAATTAGTAGAACAGACTACGCAGTTTGCTTTGGAAACCTGGTGGCTGTCCGATTACTTCAGTTTTGCAAAACAATTACCCTCACAATATTTTATTCAGGCAGTAGAAAAATCCACTGTTTTAGCCATCGACTATCAATTGCAAGATAAATTGTACAGTGAAGTGCCGCAGATGGAACGGTATTTTCGTATTATAATGCAGCGTGCATTGGCTGCTTCTCAACTAAGAACTAAACTGATGTATCAGTATACGAAAGAAGAAATGTACAGACATTTCAACACCTCATTTCCACAATTTTTTCAACGGGTTCCGCAATATATGATAGCTTCCTACCTTGGACTCACTCCCGAATACCTCAGTGAATTAAGAAGAAAAGGATAATTTGACGTGAGGTTGAAAAGATAAGCTCTTCTTAAGAAAAAGGTAAGCTCCTTTTGAGGAAACGGGGCTTCCCTTTTTTGGATGGCTCGGTAGCGCCATTGTTTATCTGTAATTCACATTCAATAAGTAGGTCGAACTCGCATTAATTTACCTTATTTCTTAAACTGGCTTAATTTTTATTCGCGTATTATATTTCTAATTTTGTCCGCACGAAAGCAAGTAGTGTAAACAACGGATATGAATCAGAATTTAAAACAAGAATAAAATGAAAACAGAAATCAAACTTCCAGAGAAATTTTACGATGTACTAAATCACGAAGGTGTTGTGGCTATCGTCTCATGGGGCGAAGGCGAGCCTCATGTTGTGAATACATGGAATTCATACTTAGTAATCACTGAAGATGAGCGAATCCTGATTCCTGCTTATGGAATGCGTAAAACAGAGAAGAACGTAAATGTAAATAATCGGGTAAAACTGACCGTGGGAAGTAAAGAAGTATTGGGCTATAAGGACTATCAGGGAACAGGATTTCTGATTGATGGAGCAGCCCGTTATCTAGAATCGGGTTCAACCTACGACATGATGAAGGAAAAATTCTCCTTCCTTACCCGGGTAATAGAAATTACAGTTACAGCAATCAAACAAACGATTTGAGAAATCTCGCTTCATTCTACCAAGATTTGCAGTTCATGAAAAAAAAGAGCTTCTTCTGTCACCAGAAGAAGCTCTTTAACGATTTATCTAACTATCAAACTATTATAAATCGGTAATAGGAGTATGTTTAGGAACTAATAATTTCATTACTGCCCATGCTATCAAATATGAAAATGCACAAACTGAAAACATAATTCCATAAGAAATTGAGACATTAGACGAAATGAACAGTCTGGCTTGGTCCAATTTGTTAGGATCAATTAAAACCTCTTTCAAGTTGTCCATTTTTACTGTTTCAAGACTAATCGATTCGGTTGCTTTAATTAAACCGGCTTTACTAGCTTCCATAATTCCTTTGATACGGAAGTGGTCTTCTAATCCTCCAGCTAACAATTGCATTAGTACACCACCTAAACCACCGGCAGCTGCACCAATTCCAGTAACAGAACCAACTGATTTCTTTGGAAACATATCCGATACAGTAGTGAAAAGGTTTGCAGACCAAGCTTGATGAGCAGCTGCACCTACACTTATTATTGCTATCGCAGCTACAATTCCCCAAACAGAAGCGACATATTGTGTCGATATTAATAATACGGGAACAAAAGCGATTAACAATAATGCTGTCATACGTGCTTTGTAGGTTTGCCAGCCTTTATTCATAAATGACATTGGAATCGAACCACCGTAAACGGATCCAATAATGGCAATACCATATACAATAAATGTTGAAATCATAACGGTATGTTTAGTTTCAATTGGATCCATCCCTACGCAAAATTGTTGTTTCACATAAGTTGGCAACCAGAATAATAAAAACCACCAAATACCATCAGTCATAAATTTACCTACAACAAATGACCACGTTTGTTTGTATGTTAGCATTTTATACCAAGGAACTTTCTCCTTGACTACTTCAGATACTACCTCAACCTCATCACCACTATGGATATAGTCATATTCACTTTGGTTGATTTTACCTTTTGCAAGCATATCTTTAGGAGAAGAATATAATTTATTCCAAAAGTATAACCACAAAAAACCTATTAAACCAGTAATAATAAAAGCCATTTGCCAGCCGTGGAATATCCCTAAAAACAAAGTATTTCCATCATTTGGATTCCAAGCTGCAAGAATTACTGGAATTATCAAAGCACAAATCATTGCACCTACATTTGAACCTGAATTAAAAATCCCTGTTGCTAATGCGCGTTCTTTTTTAGGAAACCATTCAGCTACAGTTTTGATAGAGGCAGGAAAATTTCCTGATTCACCTGCACCAAAAACACCTCTTGCTGCAATATGAGCAAAAAGTCCTTTTCCCATAAATGCACTAGCAATACCAGCAACTGACCAAGTGATCAATGATGCTGCAAGCCCAATTTTGGTTCCAATTTTGTCAATTAAAAATCCTGCTATTAAAGTAAAGCCAGCATAGAATGCTGTAAATACTGACGTTAGGATGGAAAAGTCAGTTGCAGACCATCCAAATCCCTTTGTTGAACAAAAGTAATCTTTTAAGTAGCCAATAACATTTCTATCCATGTAATTAACTGTCGTTGCGAAAAGAAGCAAACCGACAATCGTCCATCGGTAACTGGTCATTTTCTCTGCTGTTGATTGTGACATAATAAATTTATTAAGGAAAATTTTTACAAGTGAATTATTTTCTTACTTTTTTGATAATCGCCAAAGCATCACTACACAATTTGGTAATTCCAGCCCAGTCATTTGCCTTCATCATTTCGGCAGGGAAGAGGTTAGAACCCATACCCACACAGGTTACACCTGCATCAAACCATGTTTTCAAATTAGCTTCTTCGGGTTTAACACCACCTGTTACCATTAGGTTAGACCATGGCATTGGTGCTTTTAAGCCTTTCACAAATCCTGCACCGAGTACATCACCCGGGAATACTTTGCAAACATCGCAGCCCATTTCTTGCGCAAAACCAACTTCCGATACCGATCCACAACCAGGTGAATAAGGAATCAAACGACGATTTGCTATTTTTGCTACTTCAGGATTGAATAACGGACCAACAATAAAGTTAGCACCCAATTGAATGTATAAAGCAGCTGTTGGAGCATCTACAATAGAACCAATACCCATAATCATTTCCGGGCATTCTTTGGCAACATATTTTACTAGTCCGGCAAATACATCTTGAGCAAAATCAGCACGATTTGTAAATTCGAAAACACGAACTCCACCATCGTAACATGCTTTTACTACATTTTTAGCTACTTCAATATCGCTGTGATAAAATACCGGAACCATTCCGGTTTCTTTCATAGCTGTAATTACTTGAATTTTTGAAAATTTCATTTTGTGTAATATTACCCCCGACCCCGTTCGACTGAGCTCACGCCGAAGCCTAAAGGGGAGGAAGAAAAGTTAGTATTGTATTGTTTTAAAACCTATAACCTGTGAAGAAGAAGTAATTAAGTTCCCCTTCAGGGGTTAGGGGTAGTCTTATCGTTGAACACGTCCGCTTGAGTCACCTCCACACAACGCTTCTACCTCTTCGATAGAAACAAGATTAAAGTCACCATTTACAGTGTGTTTCAATGCTGAAGCTGCAACAGCAAATTCTAATGCTTCGCCTTGGTTTGGTTTGGTTAACAAACCGTGAATGACACCACCAGAGAAAGAATCACCACCACCAACACGGTCGATAATAGGATCAATATCATAGCGTTTTGAAGTGTAGAACTCTTTTCCGTCGTAAATCATTGCTTTCCAACCATTATGAGTTGCCGAGAACGATTCACGTAAAGTAGAAATAACATATTTGAAATTAAATTCCTGAGCCATTTGAGTGAAAATGCCTTTGTAACCTTCAGCATCTGTATGTCCACCTTCAACATCCGAATCGGGTTTGAAGCCTAAACAAAGTTCAGCATCTTCTTCATTACCAATACAAACATCTACATATTGCATCAAAGGACGCATGATAGATTGAGCTTTTTCTTTTGTCCAAAGTTTCTTGCGGAAGTTCAAATCTACCGAAACTGTAACACCATTGCGTTTTGCAGCTTCACAAGCTAATTTGGTCAATTCAGCAGCACTGTCCGAAATAGCCGGAGTAATTCCTGACCAGTGAAACCAATCAGCACCTTTCATGATGGCATCAAAATCGAAATCTGAAGCAGTAGCTTCTGCAATCGATGAATGAGCACGGTCATAAATAACCTTACTTGGACGCATTGAAGCGCCTGTTTCGAGATAATAAATACCTACGCGATCGCCTCCACGTGCAATAAAGTCAGTTTTTACACCAAATTTGCGTAATGCGTTCACTGCAGATTGTCCTATCTCATGTTTCGGCAATTTTGATACAAAATAAGCTTCGTGGCCGTAGTTTGCACAGCTCACAGCAACATTTGCTTCTCCTCCACCATATACAACATCAAATACATCCGATTGAACAAAACGTGTGTTGCCTGGAGTTGATAGACGGAGCATAATTTCTCCTAATGTTACAATTTTTTTACTCATTGTTTTCCTAGTGTTTTTGTAATAAATGTTAGTTTTTGAAATTGGTTGACCAAAAGTACTGCTTTTTTTCGAATATCCCAAAAGAATGCGTTAATTATACTTATTCACACCAATTTGCGAAACAATATGATTATTTTTTGAATAATTATTAGAATTTAAAGAACGCTTTAGCATTGTTGTAGCTGATATCTTCTACCATTTTACCAATAAAATCAAGTTCTTGATGAGGTAATAATCCATTCTCTACATCATTACCGATAAGATTACACAATGTACGACGGAAATATTCGTGACGTGGATACGATAAAAAACTGCGCGAATCTGTCAACATTCCAATAAAGCGACTCAATAAACCAAGTACCGACAATGAATTCATTTGTTTTTCCATGCCGTCTTTTTGATCTAAGAACCACCATCCTGATCCGAATTGAATTTTTCCGGCCACAGTTCCATCCTGAAAATTACCTATCATAGTGGCAATCATTTCGTTGTCGGCAGGATTTAGATTGTAGAGTATTGTTTTTGCCAATTTATTTTGAGAGTCCAATCTGTTCAAGAACTTCGACAATGCTTTGGCAGTATTAAATGTCCCAATTGAATCGAAGCCAGTATCAGGTCCTAATTGATTGAATAGACGGGTGTTATTGTTACGGATAGTTCCGTAGTGAAATTGTTGAGTCCAACCTTTTTCCCAATCCATTTCGGCAAAAATAACCATCATGGCCGATTTGAATTTTAAAACTTCAGTGTGCGTTAATTCGCTTCCACCATATATTTTATTGAAAATGGCTTTAATTTCGATATCAGTATAATCTTCGGCATAAAATTCTTCGATACCGTGGTCAGATAATTTACAACCCATTTCAGCAAAGAAATCCTGACGTTTGCGCAACGCAAGAATCATATCATCAAAAGTTGAAATAGTGATTTCAGATACTTTTTCCAATTGCTCAACGTACATTTTGAAGTTCGTTGAATTTTCAACCGCCATTGCTTTATCGGGACGCCATGTTGGCAACATTTTTATTTCAAAACCATCTTGTTTTGCTTTTAAATGGTGCTCAAGTGTATCGATAGGATCGTCGGTAGTACAAACAGCTTCCACATTATAATGGCGCATTAGGTTACGTGCCGAGAATTGAGGGGTTTGTAGTTTTGCAGTACATTCATCATATATTTCGCGGGCTGTGGCAGGCGAAAGTAATTTGTCAATTCCAAATGCAGTTTTCAACTCCTGGTGTGTCCAGTGATACAGCGGGTTACGCATTGTGTTTGGAACTGTTTCAGCCCATTTCTCGAATTTTTCCCAGTCGGAAGTGTCTTTTCCAGTACAATATTTTTCATCAACACCATTGGTACGCATAGCACGCCATTTATAGTGGTCACCACCAAGCCATGCCTCAGTTAATGATTTAAATTGGTGATCATTAGCTACCATCGATGGAACTAAATGACAGTGGTAGTCAATAATTGGCATTTTGGCAGCATGCTCGTGATAAAGCTTTTGCGCTGTTTCTGTTTGGAGTAGAAAGTTTTCGTCTAAAAAGTTTTTCATGACAATATAATTTTGTAGTTGATTATTTAAAGGACGTATTTATAATTCTGTCTGTACTATGGAAAAATCGACCAAATTGAAATTTTGTGAATCAGAGTTGAATTTACTTACGAAGAAAATCAGGTGATTCTACTAAAACTGTTACAAACTATAGTTTTTCAGATATTTATCTTTGTGTTTTATAATATTTTTTAATTTCCGTGTTCGCACACAAAGATACGAATAGTTTTAAATCTACAAAACAAGTTGATACCTCATCGAGTATTAAAAATGTAATCAAATGTCGAATAACCAACTTCTAAGAAACGATAGCCTAATAACACAATTCAAAACAATCATTTTCTCCACCATATAAATTATTTTTTACACATTGTATAGTTGTCAACTTAGACTTAAAGTGAATTCTCATCCAATCTACAGTACTCTTATATGACTACACAATAATTATTGGGAATGAATGTAGTTGACGCTTTCAGGAAAATGTGAAATGATTTATCTTGACTTTCTGACACAGTTTATTGAATAGACACATGGAATAGGGTATGTCTATATTACAATGACGTATTGTATATCTACAATGAAGCATTCCTGTATTACAATGACGTATTGTAGATTTACAATAGAGCATTCCTGTATTACAATGACGTATTGTAGATCTACAATGAAGCATTCCTGTATTACAATGACGTATTGTAGATCTACAATAGAGCATTCCTGTATTACAATGACGTATTGTAGATCTACAATGAAGCATTCCTGTATTACAATCACGCATTGTATATCTACAATAGAGCATTCCTGTATTAGACAAACTAATGCAATTTTTGAATTATGAACGTTGAAGTTCTCCAAAACAACAAATCGTTTATAAACTGAAATTATTCTCAGTTGAGAAATACTTCGTTCGATTTTTAATTCTATTAGTACAATTTAATTCTCCTTTATATCTGAGTATAATTTCCGGTTCAAAGTGTATCTCTAATTTTTGTTCATAGAGTTTAATGAATGGCTTTGTTTTAATGCTCGACTCAAACGGTGTTATTCTTCATTTTAAATTAAATACTAATACTGTAACTATCATATATAGTGTATTTTGCTAATTATTTCTTGTGGACCATTTACTTAACATTAACTTAATGTAGCGTAAGTGTTTTAGTCAAATATTACACCTATAAAGGCATTTATTACACATAGCCCGTTTTATTTATCTATATATTTGTGCCGTTAATATTAAATCATAAAACTCAAATAAATGAAAAAACAATGAAAGAAGTAAAAAAACAAAAAAAGCAATTCTTCATTCGCTTGATGCTGTCATTTCTTTTTACCTTTTCAGCATTTAGTTATGCAAATGCACAGGTAAAACTAGTCACAGGGACGGTGAAGGATGAAAAGGGTGAAACCATTATTGGTGCCTCAATATTGGTAAAAGGAACTACAGTTGGTTCAATCACTGGTGTTAATGGTGATTTTAAACTAAATGTTCCAGCCAGTGGTAAATCTATTGTAGTTACCTATATTGGAATGGTAAAACAAGAACTCCCAATTACAGGTAATGTAATTAATGTAGTACTCAAAAGTGATGCTAAGGATTTAGATGAGCTTGTTGTTGTTGGTTATGGCACACAAAAGAAAAAAGACTTAACAGGTTCGGTTTCATCAGTAGGTGAAAAGTCTTTGAGAGATATCCCTGTATCAACTGCTGCCGAAGCTTTGACCGGAAAACTTGCAGGTGTTCAGGTGACTACTACAGAAGGTTCTCCGGACGCCGATATTAAAATCAGGGTTCGTGGCGGTGGTTCAATAACGCAAAGTAACACTCCACTTTACATTGTGGATGGGTTTGCCAAAGATGATATTAAAGATATTGCAGTTTCGGAAATTGAAGATATGACAGTATTAAAAGATGCATCTTCTACCGCTATATACGGTTCTCGCGGTGCCAATGGAGTTATACTTGTCACTACAAAATCAGCAAAATCAGGCAAAGTCAGTATATCTTACAATGGTTATATTGGAATGAAACAAGTTGCAAAGAAATTAGATGTTTTAACTCCAACTCAATTTGCACAGAAACAATATGAAAGATCGATGTGGAACAATGCTCTGACCGGTGATTATGAAAAGTATTTTGGAAACTATGGTGATATTGATTTATACAAATATATAAAAGCTAGCAATTGGCAGGATGAAACTTTCGGACGTACAGGAATAACACAAAACCATGCATTATCAATGAGCGGTGGTAACAATAAACTAAGTTATAACGGAGCTTTTAGTCATATGTATGATAAAGCTATTATGTATGCCTCGAATTACAGCCGTGATAACGTAAGTTTAAAACTGAATTACACCCCTTTGAAATGGTTAAAGCTTGATTTTGCTGCTCGTTATGCTACTACTGTTATTAATGGTTCTGGAGCAAATGATCAAACAGGAACCGAAAAATCGACAAATGATTCACGTGTTAAAAGTGCTGTTACTTACACACCTATACCATTAAAGAATTTGACATCACAGAGTGATGATTTGGATGCAACATCAGGGTTGTATTCACCAATTGTACAATCGGATAATAATAATCGTTATCAGTACAATCAAGATTTTAGTGTTAATGGAGGATTGACTATTAATTTGAATAAGAGTCTAACATTTAACTCTACTCTCGGAGTAACCAAAACAAACCAAGAAGATGATCGTTTTTTTGGTGTTACCTCTTATTACATTACAAATGGTGGTGCATTGAAGAGAGACAATGCATATGCTCCTGCAACTTTCTTAAGAAATACCAAGCAAAATACTTTCCAAAATACAAATTACTTGACGTTCAAAAAAGATAATTTATTTGAAGGTCATAATTTAAATGTTGTTTTGGGGCAAGAGACATATATAAAATCTTCAAATTATATCTTACAAGATTTAGAAGCCTTCCCAGCCACTTACATGTCGGGTGATGTATGGGTTAATCCAACGGAAGGTACAACTGTAAATATAAAACGTTTTACGAGTCCGGATGAAAGAATGTTCTCTTACTTTGGGCGTCTAAATTATAATATTAATGGCAAGTATTTACTAGCCCTTACATATCGTGCTGATGGTTCAAGTAAATTTTCGAATGGAAATGAATGGGGATATTTCCCATCTGCATCTGTTGGGTGGAGAGTCTCTGATGAGAACTTTATGAAAGGAACTCAAAATTGGTTGTCGAACTTGAAGTTACGTGCAAGCTATGGTGAGGCAGGAAATAATAGAATTAGTAATTCTGCATTTATGAGAGCTTATTTTCCTTCACATTCAAATTATTTACAGTCAAACATATTCCCCAATATCTACACAACCTCAGATGACCCAACAATCATTATCTTGTCAAATGCAGATTTGAAATGGGAAACGACTATTACTCGCAATTTAGGCTTAGATTATGGTTTTTTTAACAATAGATTGAGCGGATCTATTGAAGCCTATTCAAATACAACCGAAAATGCATTAATTAGAATGAATATTGGTGGCGTGGGTTATACAGATCAATGGCAAAATGCAGCTACTACGTCTAACAGAGGTATTGAATTCAATTTGAATGCAGTCTTAGTCCAAACAAAAGACTTTAATTTGAACTTTACATTTAATATTAGTGCAAATAAGAATAGAGTTGATAAAATAGGAAACTTGAATACCTATGCTTTTAATGAAACATGGACAACTATTTCTGAGGCTTCCAATAGTTATATCGTGTCTGTAGGACAACCTGTAGGTATTATAAATGGCTACGTGAGCGATGGAATGTACTCAAGTGACGACTTTAAATGGGGTGGAAGTAAATGGTTAATGAATTCAGATAAATACACAAGCTATGATGCAGCCACTAAAACTTATTCGGATGCCAATGGTAATAAATTTGTGGATAATAGTAGCATTGATGGTTTAAGTTGGGGACCTGGCGCTATGAAATTGAAGGATATAGATGGTGATGGAAAAATAACCTTAGCTGATAAAACGAAGATAGGAAATACAAATCCTAAACATTATGGTGCTTTCTCCTTTAATGGATCTTACAAAGGTTTTGATGCAGCAGTGAATTTCAATTGGGTATTTGGAAATGACATATATAATGCCAACAAAATTGAGATGACCTCGATGTATTACAAATATCGTAATATGCTAGCAACTGCAGCCAATGCATACTCTCAATTTGACGCTGACGGAAATAGAGTGACAAATGCAGAATCGTTGACTAGTTTGAATAGTGCTGCATCGATGTGGGCATCGCCAACGGGAAATTATGCCACTACCTCATGGGCGATTGAAGATGGATCATTTTTAAGATTGAATAATGTAACACTAGGTTATACTTTACCTAAAATATTTACAAAAAAACTGTTTATTGAGAGATTACGTTTGTATGCAACTGCTTATAATCTTCATGTTTGGACTAAATACTCAGGGTATGATCCGGAGGTAGATTCTCGTCGTGCTACTCCTGCTACTCCTGGTGTAGATTATTCAGCATATCCTAAGAGTCGTTCATATAATGTAGGTGTTAACATAACTTTTTAAATAATACAACAATGAAAAAACAAAATATAATAATACTATTTATAAGTATCATCTTTATTTTTTTCACTACATCCTGTACAGACATGTTGAAAGTGTCCAGTAACTCGATGTTAAGTGATGATATTGTTTTTGCTAGTCCCGATTCTGCAAATCAGGCAATAGCATCTATCTACGATATAATTGGACAAAATAATTCATATCGTAATAGACTTTGGTTGCAAATGGGGCTGAATACTGATATTGAATATCGTTCGGGCTGGTCTTATCCTTCTACGATTACATTAAGTAAATCGGATGATTATTTTGCACTATATAATCCCACTTCGACAATTGGAGATGGTTATAATAATTCAGATGCAGCTAATCCCTGGAGTCGTATATATCAAGGAATTGAACGTGCTAATTTAGCTATCGCCGGAATACGAAAATATGGTAACCCTGCCGAAGGAAATGATATGGGGCAGTTTTTAGGTGAAGCCCTTACGATGAGAGCTTTCTTCTATTACGACCTTGTTAAATGGTGGGGAGACGTACCTGCACGCTTTGAACCGGTAAATCAATCTACCATTTATCTTGCAAAATCTAATAGAGATACTATTTATAATCAGGTAATAAAAGATTTGCAAGAAGCTACAACATTGCTTTATTCGCCTGGTGCCTCTGCTTATACAGCTACTACAAAACGAGTATCCAAGGATGCTGCCAGAGGTTTGTTGGCTCGTATTTGTTTATCGGCTGCAGGTTATTCTATGAGACCGTCAGGAACGAGTGATTCTGAGATTAAAATTACAGTTTCTGATGCCCGCCGAAAGGAATTATATACTATTGCCCGCGCTGCATGTAAAGCAATTATTACTGATGGAAAATATTCGTTGGCATCTAATTTTAAAAGTATTTTCTATGATCAGTGTCAGGATATTGATACACATGGGAGAGAAACAATTTGGCAAATACCATATAATTTCGGATTACGTGGTCGAATGGTTTATAATTTAGGTTTACCACGTGATGCTGACGGAAAAAATAATACAGTAGCTATAGGCGGTCAATTTAAGGTTACACCAAATTTCTTTTATGATTTTAACTCGGAAGACACGCGTCGAGATATTACGGTTGTTCCATACAAAGTTTCTAAAAATACAACTCTTAAAGTGATGGAACAAAGCTTAAGTAGTGGAATTATAGGATTTAATATCGGCAAATGGCGTGCAGAATGGGTTAAAACTCCAATTTCAGGAACGGATGACGGTGTTTCTCCAATTGTATTAAGATACGCTGATGTTTTACTTATGTATGCCGAAGCCGATTTATTTTTAGGTGCTACAGACGGAGCTAATTATTTCAATATGGTACGTCGTCGTGCTTTTAATCAGCCTATTTCTACTGCATCATCATATGATTTAGCTCTTACATTGGATAATATCAAAAAAGAAAGAGCATTTGAATTATGCGGTGAAAATATCCGTAAATATGATTTAGAACGCTGGGGTGAATTGAAATCTGCTATTGATAAAGCAAAAGTAAATCTTGCTGCTCTACGCGATGGTACTGGTGATTATGCGACTGTTCCGGCTACTATATACTATAAATATACTGTTGATAACACTATTTCAACCGGTGAGCGTGTGTTGACTGTTTACGGTCTTAATCGAGGTGAGACGGCAGATAAATCTTCTGATCCTACTTGGACCAAAAAACTATGGACACAAGCAAAAGCAACTGTTACAGATTCTAAGGGAGTTACAACAGAAACCGAATATTATCTAAGTGATGGTTTTATTGGCGGTATGTATTTGGGAAATCCGGATAAACGTCAGTTATTGCCAATTATGAGCCAAATCATAACTTATGGTAATGGTTTATTGACGAACGATTATGGTTATTGAAAAATAATGTAGAACTCATTTAAAAACATGATAGGAATGAAAAAAATAATAAATTTATTAATATTGGGATGCTTGATTTCGTGTTTCTTTATAGGAAGTTTTACTTCCTGTAAAAATGAAACTGATTTAGTTTTGCCTCGTTTGTTTAGACCAATTGGGTTTAATGTTTCGACAAACAAAACTGTAGCAACTTTTTCATGGGCTGCAGTTGACAGTGCTGTTTCTTATAGTTTAAAAGTAAGTAACGACAGTTTGAATTTTAAAAATTTGGTAATCGATACTACTTTAACTAATCTTTTTTATGTCAAAGAATTAGCTGGTAGCACTAAGTTTTTTGCTAGAATTTATGCTAATGCAAAAGATACAACTAAGAACTCGAAATTCAATACGCTTTCTTTTAAAACCCCAGCTGAAAATATTTTTAGTGGTTATGGAACTAACACTAATACAGGTAAACTTTATAGTGCATACATGACCGCACCGAAGACTTTGGATATCAAGTGGACTCCAGGGGCAAATGTTACTAATCTGGTGCTTAGTTCTGCTGATGGAGCGACAAGTAATTCGTATGTAATTTCGAGTTCAGAAGTTGCTGCAGGAGAAAAAATAATTTCCCAATTAGCAAACTCTAATTGGACGGTTAAAATATATAATAACACAATCTTAAGAGGTACTGCGACAGGACTTGTGGAGGGGGATATAATTCTGAAAGCCGGCGATGATTTGCCTACAACCATAACTAATGCTGTAGCAGGTCAAGTTATTCTATTACCTGCTGGTGCAGTATTCCCCATGGGAACATCAACTTATAGTTTGGGAAAAAACATAAAAGTAAGAGGTTTGTCCGTGACTAATCGTCCTGTTATATGTCCTTCTACTGGTGCTTCTTCATCATCTAGTCCTTTGGGTCTTACGAATGCTATTGATTATGTAAGATTTGAAAATATTGATTTTACGGGTTATTGCAATAATACGGTTGGTAATAAAGTAGGCTATTTGATTAATAATAGTGTGGCAACAACAGTAAAATCTTTGTCATTTATGAATTGTAATATGCATAATTTTGGGAATACACCTATGCGTTTGCAAGGTAGTAAAAATCAAGTTGTTGATACATTGACCTTTAATGGTTGTGTGATCAATGAGTTTGGGTTTGGTAGTGGATATGCATTAGTAAATATTAGTAAATCAGCAGATTATATTAATAACGTAGTGATTGCAAATTCAACAATTTATAATTTTAGTTATCCTGTAATTTCTGTAGTTCAGACTACTGCTACTACAATGAATTCTGTAACTATCTCAAATTGTACTTTTAATCAAACAACTCAAAATACAACTGCTGCAAGAGTTTTATTTAATTTTGATTTTGTAACTCTAACCAAGGGAATAACTATTTCAAATTGTGTTTTTGGTAGTTCAGGTTCACTAACATCAGGGGTGAAAATTACAAATGTTGCACAACCAATAGTTCCTACGATTACAGGATCGTATTATACTAGTGATTTTGTTGATGCAACATTGGTTGGAGCATATCCTATTAAAGCAAGTATGACTGCTTACTCAGGAGCTTCAACTGCGTTATGGAATAGTCCGACAACAGGCGATTTTACTTTTAAAGATTCCGCTTTTAAAGGGAAGGGTGTTGCCGGAGATTTAAGATGGTAGTAATATTCTAACTTGCCTGAGGTATTTAATGTACATGCTATAATAAATACCTCAGGTTCAGTTTTTGTATTTCAATTTGAAATTAAAGTTCCCGCTTGTGAGTGCATTTTTATTTCATTTATTTTTGTCTAATTTTAAAAGTGAGAATATGATTTTTTTCAAAAAAACAATCGTCCCGATTGTTACATTGGCTTTTGTTTTTGGCACCGCTAACTTGAATGCTAAAAATGCATACAGTCAACTTTACACAAATCTTCCATTTTCGATGGAGAAAATCAATGTGCCAGTATTTAAAAACAATGCGGTTTCAATAGTTGATTTTGGTGGGGTTGGTGATGGCAAAGCGCTCAATACTGATGCGTTTGGTAAAGCTATTGATGCCTTGTCAAAAAAAGGTGGTGGAAAATTGGTGGTGCCTGCCGGTGTCTGGTTTACGGGACCGATTGTATTCAAATCGAATATCAATTTGCATTTGGATAAGGGAGCACTTATTCTTTTTTCCTCTGATTTTGATTTATATCCGCTCGTAAATACTATTTTCGAAGGTCTGGAAACACGTCGTTGCCAATCGCCAATTTCGGGGAAGAATCTGGAAAATGTGGCTATCACTGGTCAGGGGTCAATTAATGGCTCCGGTGAAGCTTGGCGTCCGTTAAAAAGATCGAAAGTTACAGAAGCACAATGGAAAAAAGTAGTTAAATCAGGGGGTGTACTCAAAGATTCTGATTTATGGTATCCAACGGCACAATCCATCAAAGGGCAATCGTTAAGCGATATGAATGTACCTCGTGGAAATCTTTCTGAAAACGATTGGCTCGAAATAAAAGACTATCTTCGTCCGGTAATGATCAGTTTTATTGAATGTAAAAACGTATTTTTACAAGGTGTGTTGTTCGAAAATTCGCCTAGTTGGAATATTCACCCGTTGCTGTGTACCAATGTGATTGTTGATAATGTATTTGTGAGAAATCCTTCCTATGCACAAAATGGAGATGGCATTGATGTTGAATCGTGCAAAAACGTGTTGGTTGTAAACAGTACCTTCGACGTGGGCGATGATGCTATTTGTATAAAATCGGGTAAAGATGCTGAGGGGCGACTTCGTGCCCGTCCTACCGAAAATGTAATTGTTGATAATTGTAAGGTTTTTCAGGGACACGGTGGTTTTGTGGTTGGAAGCGAAATGTCAGGCGGAGTCCGCAATATTTCGGTCCGCAATTGCCAGTTTATGGGTACGGATGTAGGTCTACGTTTCAAGAGTAATCGTGGACGTGGAGGTATTGTTGAGAATATATATATCAGCGATATTTATATGTTTAATATTGTGACTGATTCCTTTCTTTTCGATTTATACTACGGTGGAAAATCAGCTTCAGAATCTATGGAAGATGGCGATGTTAATCCTAAAGAAATCACAATTCCTCAGGTTACAGCTGAAACACCTTCATTTCGAAATATCTATGTGAAAAATATAGTTTCGAGAAATGCCAACAGGGCAATGTTTTTCAATGGATTACCGGAAATGAATATATCTAATATAAACGTTGAAAATGCATTTATTACGTCACAATTTGGAGTTTTACTGAGCGAATCTGATGGAGTTAAATTTAAAAATGTTCACGTAACACCTAAAACCGGAGCTGCTCTAACCCTTCAAAACGTGAAGAACTTCGAATTAAATGATTTTACATATCCCGATTCATTGCTTCAGGTTATCAGGATTGAAGGTAAATCAACCAATATCCAATTGCCTAACACTATTGATAAACAAAAAGTTATAGGTTTAAAACAATAAACCTGTTTGATTGATTAACACGAATTATTATTCTGAAAAAATTATGCGCACTAAAATTAATTTAATTGTATTTCTTCTTTTTGTGTTGAATATCGTTCAGCTGACGGCTAAGCCAAAGTACTACCAACAAATGGCTGATTCGGAAATGAAACGATATCCGGAGAGTTGGATGATTGATTTCTCAACCCGATTAAAATGGGACTATTGCAATGGACTTGAACTCCAAGCCATTTACAAAGTTTGGGAAAAAACAAACGATAAGAAGTATTTCGATTACGTAAAAAGTTATACAGATACTATTATCGATGTAAATGGAAGTATTACTGGTTATAAAGCAGATGATTATAACATCGATAAGCTAAATTCGGGTAAGATGTTATTTGCATTGTATGAGCAAACGAAAGAAGAGAAATTGCAGAAAACAATAGATTTGTTGCGTACGCAAATGAAAACTCATCCGCGTACAAGTGAGGGTGGATTTTGGCACAAAAAAGTATATCCTAACCAGATGTGGTTGGATGGTATTTACATGGCTTCACCGTTTTTGGCCGAATATGCCCAAAAATTTAATGAGCCGGCATTGTATGACGAAGTTGCTTTTCAGATAATTACGATGGCTAAACACAGTTATGACCCTAAAACTGGACTTTACTATCACGGTTGGGACGAAAGTCGACAACAAAAATGGGCGAATCCTCAAACGGGAGTTTCTCCGAATTTCTGGAGTCGCAGTATGGGATGGTACATGATGGCAATGGTGGATGTACTTGAATTCTTACCTTCAAACCATCCAAAACGCGCTGAAATCATTAAAATTCTAACCGATTTGAGTGTTTCGCTCGAAAAATATCGTGACCCGAAAACCGGTATGTGGTATCAGGTGACGGATAAAGTGAACGAAAAAGGTAACTACCTTGAATCAAGCGGGTCGGCCATGTTTATTTACACATGGGTAAAAGGTGCACAAAATGGTTACCTACCAAAGTCATTTCTTGCTAAGGGGAAAGTGGCTTATAATCAGTTTGTAAAGCGATTTATAAAAGAGAATGCAGATGGAACAATTTCACTGACAGATGTGTGCTCGGTTGCAGGACTTGGCGGTTCGCCTAAGTATCGTGATGGTAGTTTTACATATTATATTTCTGAGAAGGTTAGAGATAATGATCCAAAGGCGGTAGCACCATTTATTATGGTTAGTGCACTTCTGAATAAATAAGCTATTATTGAGAGATCTACAATTTTGAGTTTTATGAAAAAGCCTTTTTTATTTTTTTCGCTTCTATCATTCGTTCTTACGGTTTTTGCCCAAACACCTGCATTTCCAGGTGCCGAAGGTGGTGGAATGTATACCAGCGGAGGACGTGGGGGCAAGGTGCTTTATGTGTCATCATTAGCCGACGATAACTCCGTAGGCACATTTCGATGGGCTGTTAATCAATTGGGTGCCAGAACCATTTTGTTCAAAGTGTCAGGGATCATTAGTTTAATTAAACCGTTGTCGATAAAAAACGGAGACTTGACTATTGCCGGTCAATCAGCTCCGGGCGACGGCATCTGCATTAAAGATTACGATGTTTTTGTAGGCGCAGATAATGTAATCATTCGGTTTCTGCGATTTAGACTAGGCGATTTGATAAAAAATCATGAGCCTGATGCCTATGGCGGTCGTAATCAAAAGAATATAATCATCGACCATTGCTCATCAAGTTGGTCGGTAGACGAATGTGCTTCGTTTTACTCGAATGAAAATTTTACGATGCAATGGTGCATAATCTCTGAATCTCTGAATAATTCGGAACATCCAAAAGGTGCACATGGTTACGGTGGAATTTGGGGTGGTAAAAATGCCTCTTTTCATCATAATCTAATTGCTCACCACAATAGCAGAAACCCGCGTTTCAATGGGCTACGACGCGCCGGTTTAAAATATACCAACGTTCAGGACGAAGAACGTGTTGACTTTAGAAACAATGTGATTTATAACTGGGGTGATCATAGCTCGTACGGAGGTGAAAGTGGGACTTTCAATATTGTAGCCAATTATTTTAAAGCAGGTTCGGGAACTAACCCGAAAATTAAAGACCGAATCACCCAAATCGATATGGATATTGACCCATCAAAATGTCCTCCCGGTTATGGAAAGTATTTCATTGAGGGAAATTTTGTTTATGGTTATCCTACTGTTACAACTGACAATTGGAAAGGTGTTTACTATGCCAAGGGAGTTGATAAAATTGATTGCAGAGTTTCAAAACCATACATTACTACACCAGTTACAACTCAACCTGCTAATGTGGCATATGAGAAAGTACTCGCTTACTCAGGAGCATCTTTGCACAAAGATGCAGTGGATACCCGAGTAACCAATGAAGTGAGAACTGGAACTGCCACTTTTAAAGGATCGTTGAATGGACGTCCTGGGTTAATTGATGCTCAGTCGGACGTGGGCGGTTGGCCTGTTTATAACTCAACGGAAGCACCACTTGATACCAATAATGATGGAATAACTGATGGATGGTTAGAAAAGAACTATCCGGGTAAGAAATCAACGGATATTGATAAAAATGGTTACACATATCTCGAAGTTTACGTCAATAGTTTAGTAAAACAAATAACCGACATGCAAACTGCTCCAATATCAAAACAAAAATTGAAAACAAAATGAGAAAATATCTCTTACTAATTCTTATTCTCACAGGATATTTAAATACATTTGCGCAAGCAGCTCCCAACACTATTGTGGTGGACAGGAACGGAACCGGCCATTTCAGAAATATTCAACAAGCTATCGATTCGGTGCGTGCATTTAATCCGGCAGGAACGGTAACCATTTACATAAAGAATGGAGTGTACAAAGAAAAACTTGAAATACCGACTCACATCTGCAATGTTCATTTTATTGGAGAGGACAAGTACAAAACCATTATCAATTATGATGATCATGCAAATATCAGAAAAATGGGAACTTTTAGAACCTATACCCTGAAAATTTGTGGGAATGATATTACAATGGAAAATCTCACGATTGAAAATTCAGCTGCCCAACTTGGTCAAGCTGTAGCTTTGCACGTTGAGGGTGACCGAATTGTTTTTCGCAACTGCCGTTTCCTAGGCAACCAGGATACTATTTACACCGGACGTGAAAATGCCCGTCAATATTTCGAAAACTGTTATATAGAAGGCACAACTGATTTTATTTTTGGTCCATCAACTGCCTGGTTTGAAGAATGTCAGATATTCTGCAAACGTAACTCTTACATTACAGCTGCAAGTACTCCGCTACAAGTGAAGTACGGTTATATATTCAATCGTTGCACTGTGACCCTCGATAGTTTGGTCGATTCGGAATATCTTGGTCGCCCCTGGAGGGCATATGCTATGACCTTGTTTATGAACTGTAAATTGCCCAAAGGTATAAAACCTATTGGCTGGGATAATTGGAAGAATATTGAAAACGAAAAAACAACCCGCTACATGGAGTTCAATAATTCGGGTGATGGTGCTGATGTAAGCCAACGTGTAAGTTGGTCGAAGAAGCTGAGCGCTAAAGAGGCTAATGAATTCACTATTGAAAAAGTGTTAGGTGGCTTTGATAATTGGTATCCAACAAAAAAATAAGACCGCGTTATTTTTGTTATTGAGTACGAATATGCGCAGGTAACGTTTAAATTAAGGGATGTAGGTGAATTTATTCTACATCCTTTTTTCATGCTCTTTTAAAAATACGATTATTTATATAGATATACACCCGAAAATAGCTATTTTTGTAATGAAAATCACACAATAACACGAATTCAATTTTACAACAAAAAATAGCATTTGTTATTGAAACAGTGTAACTATCACAGCTATGAAAAGATTCTTTCAGTTTCTCCTTTTAGTATCACTTCCACTTTTCACAAGTGCCCAGTATCATTTCTCATTCTCACATTATACTTCTGATAATGGTTTGTCTCAGAATACAATAACTGTGATGATGAAGGATAGCAAAGGCTACCTGTGGTTTGGCACGCGCGATGGCTTGAATAAATTTGATGGATATAATTTCAAAACGTATAATTCAAAGTTAAATAGTAAGTTATCTGTTTTAAGTAATAGAATTTTAGATATAAAAGAAGATCGTTGGGGATTTATCTGGGTAAAAACATACGATGAAATTGTGTACCGGCTAAATACTTCTACCGAAGAGTTACTCCGTGTTGAAAATCCCATTGGTGGGCTTATTAATGACAAAATTGCTCAGATAGTGGTACTTCCATCCGGTGTGGTTTGGCTTACCACCACTGACAAGGGTTGTTATAAAATAGTCACCAATGAAGAAGACTACAAACTTACAGTTACCCTTTACAACAAAAAAAATCGAAATATTCCCGGTAATGCCATTGAAAGCGTTTTTGAGGATCGTGAGAAGAATACCTGGATTCTTACCCAAAGTGGTCTCTGCTGTTTAGAAACCAATGGCAAACCTGTATTCTATTTCGATCGACTGGCATTTCATTCTTTTATTGAAAATGAGAAACGGATCATGTTTGGTTGCGATGGCAAGATGATTCAGTACGAAAAGCGAACAAAAACATTTACAACGATTGAATTACCTGCCGGAGTATCAGTTGACGATTTGGCAAATTTCACATCAAATAGTTATTTATTAGCAACTCATGGGAAAGGTTTCTTTACTTATAACTTGCTCAGAGGTGAGCTAAAGCAGTTTTCGGTTGAAAAATATCCGGAAATGAAGTCCAACGATATTCAGGAGATTTATATTGATAGAGCCGGTGATGCGTGGTTGGCAATAAAAGCTTCCGGAATACTGCATTTCAATCCACAAACAAATAGAATTGTTTATATACCTTCCAATATTAACGTAGGTCAGGTCACAAATCCTAATTTTTTAATTTTTGAAGATGAGAAAGATGTGCTGTGGATTCAGCCGTACTATGGATCATTCTCCTGGTTTGATAGAGTAAACAATAGATTGGTGCCTTTTAGTAGCGTTTATAATGAGGATATTAATACCCTCTTTTCGTATGGTGTGAATCATGTTTTGGCAGATTCTCAGGGTGTTTTGTGGATTAGTACAAACAGAGGTAATGGTTTTTTCAGATGTACTTTTCTTCCTGAATATTTTAATCACTATTTATTAGACGAACACTCTGTATACAGCATTTCAAACGAAATACGAGCTATTTTTGAGGATCGTGAAAAACGCCTCTGGGTGGCTTGCAAGGATGGTGTGGTTCATGTCTTTGATGAAAATAAAAGACAGATTGGTACTCTAAGCCCTGATGGGCGAATTTTGCCGAGCAGTAAACTCGATGTGCTTGTTTATAATTTCTTTCAGGATAAAAAGGGAAATATCTGGTTAGCCACAAAACGGAAGGGTTTGATTCGTCTTATTCCTTCAGGTGGTAAAAATTCGTTTAAAATTGAAAAATTCGTTCATAATCCCAATGATATCTATTCACCGGCAAGCAATGATTTTTATTCTGTTACTCAGGATAAAACAGGGCGAATTTGGGCTGCCACTTATGGAGGTGGTTTACATTTGGTGGACGAACAAAATGGTAAAATACGATTTTATCATGCCAAAAATGACTTGAAATCATATCCATTTGCCAATTGTTCCAAAGCTCGTCAGGTTTTTGTCGACTCTAAACAGCATATTTGGGTAGCCACCACTGAAGGTATCGTTGTTTTTAATTCTAATTTTAAAAATATAAAAACGATTCCATTTGTTTACTATCATAAAACTGAGAATAGCGCTAATGGTTTAGGAACGAATGATGTACACTGCATTTCTGAAGATGCCGAAGGGAATATGTGGTTTGGTACTTTTGGTGGAGGATTAAATAAGCTCAAGACAAAGGTGATTTCACAGAACACGAAACTGGAATTCGAATTGTTCGACAGAACAAAAGGGATGCCTAACAATGTGTTTTATTCAATCCTCGACGATAAGCAAGGCAATCTATGGATGACTACTGAAAACTCAATTGTCAAATTAAATAAATCAAGTCACAAAATTGAAGTTTTTGGTAAAGGAAATGAGCTTGAAAATGTAGAGTTTTCCGAAGCATCAGCTTGTATTCAACAGTCGGGTAAAATTTGTGTGGGTTCAAAATCAGGTTTTTATTCTTTCTTCCCGGGTGCAGTAAAACGGCGGGTAATTCATGCGCCATTGGTTTTTACAGGCTTATCATTGTTTAATAAAGAAGTGGAGATAGGAGTGGAGGGTTCTGTACTCCAGTCGCATATAGATAAATCTTCTCAAATTGAGTTCAATCACAAACAAAATGTATTTACCATTGAGTTTGCAACATTGGATATGCGTGCCCCCGATAAAATTCAATATGCCTATAAACTGGATGGGTTTGATCCGGAATGGAATTATGTACAAACGAAACATTTTGCGACCTATACCGCACTTCCTCCGGGTAAATATACTTTTCACGTAAAATCGACAGATAGTGAAGGGATTTGGTTGGACAACGAACGTCAGATACAAATTAAAATACTTCCATCATTTTGGCAATCTGTTTTTGCTAAATTTTTGTATGCAATTTTTATAGTTTTATTATTTTTGTTGGTGTTCTATATATTTATCACTATATTCAAGTTGAAAAATAATGTACATCTTGAGAAGCAAATGACTGACATGAAACTTCGGTTTTTTACCGATATTTCTCACGAATTGCGGACACCGCTCACATTAATTTCACTTCCGGTTGATAATATGCTCAATGATGATATTGATCCACACATCAAGGATCAACTCACGTTGGTACGTCGTAATCTGGATCGGGTTATGGTATTGATAAATCAGATTCTTGATTTTAGAAAATTACAAAACAATAAAATGCACTTAACTATTGAAGAGGTGGATTTTGGAGAATTTGTTCGGGTGTGCAGTAGTAATTTTATCGAGATGGCCCATGCTAAGAATGTTGGATTTGATATAGTAGATGAATCGAATGGTGTGAAGGTTTGGGTAGATCCGGAGCGATTTGACTCTATCATTTATAATCTGGTTTCGAATGCACTAAAGTTTACTCCTGCGGAGAAAAATATTGTGATTAAAACGTCTGTACAACAAGGCGTAGCAGTGCTTTCGGTTATTGATGAAGGGATTGGCATTGCACAGGAGAAAATAAACTTTATCTTCGATCGTTTTTTCAGCATTTCAACTTTTCGGAGTATTGCCCAAAAAAGTACAGGTATCGGACTTGATCTGGTAAAGAAAATGGTAGATTTACACCATGCTACCATTCGTGTTGAAAGTCAATTGGGTAAAGGGTCAACTTTTGAAGTTGATTTCAAACTGGGAGTCTCACATTTCGATAATGATGATGTTGATATTATAGTTTCTGATCAAACAATTCCTAACGATACTGTAGAAATAGATCATTCTACAGAAATGCAGATGCCTGATTCAGATAACGTTAATCCGTTGATACTTGTTGTAGAGGATAATGATGAATTGCGCCATTTCCTGAAAAATAGCTTGAAAAATCACTATAGAGTAGCTGAAGCCGATAATGGATTAAAAGGTTGGCATAAAGTAGAATCATTGTTGCCCGATTTTATAATTGCCGATTTAAGAATGCCGGAGATGGATGGAATGGAACTGACTATCAAAGTGAGGGAAGATAAACGAACTTCGCATATTCCTATTATTCTGCTAACGGCTGTCACTGATATGGAAAGCAAAGTAGCAGGCATGAAAGCCGGTGCTGATGATTATATTACAAAGCCATTTAACTCTGCATTTCTTCATGCACGGATTGAGAATTTGATGAATCAACGCAAGCAGTTGCAGCAGTATTTCAGGGCGCAGATTATTTCTGCGAAATCTGACTTTAATTTGCCACCGTTGGAAGTTAGCTCCCACGAAGATCTTTTCATGCAAAACCTGATTAAAATAATGGATGAAAATCTTGAAAATTTTGATTTGAATATTGATTTACTTGCTAAAGAACTAAATATGAGTCGAACAGTATTTTTCAATAAGTTGAAAAGCTTAACCGGCTATTCACCTGTAGAGTTTGTGCGTGAGGTGCGTTTTGAGCGTGCTGCTGAATATATGCGGGATACTCAGTTGACCGTTTCTGAAATATCGTATCGTGTAGGAATCGAAGATCCACGTTATTTTAGTCGTTGTTTTAAACAAAAATTTGGAGCTACTCCTTCTGAATATAGACTTAAAAATGGAATTAATAATTAAAAAATAATAAGAATGAAATCAATGAAATTTAAACTCGTAAGTGTTATTTTAGCATGCTTTTGTATTACAACTGCCTTTGCTCAGAAGAAAATAATGCTTGATAATTTTTACAATAACGAAATAAGTTCAAAAACTGGGAAACCGTTTCACTACATTTGGGAGGATAAGGCTTTAAGTGGTTTCTCTGAGTTAGGAGACCTTTTTCAGGCACAAGGTGCCACACTTGCCACTCTTAAAGCAAAGCCAACAAAGGCTAATCTTAAAAGTGCCAATGTGTTTATTATAGTTGATCCAGACACACAACTCGAAACTGCCCATCCAAATTATATGGATAAGAAAGCCGCTGACGCAATTGCTAATTGGGTGAAGAAAGGCGGTATTTTAGTGATGCTAACAAACGATGGTAAAAACTGCGAACTTGATAGTTTCAATATTCTGGCAGCAAAGTTTGGTATGAAATTCAATAACGTACTCTTACACCCCGAAATTAAAGCTGAAGCCGGAATGCCACGAAATTATAATAGTTGCGCATCTATAAATTTGCCTAACCACCCATTGTTTCAAGGGGTTAATAAGATTTTTTTGAAAGAGGTTTCTTCAATCTCTTGTCAGAGTCCTGCTAAAGCTGTTTTGGCTGAAAATGGAGAGGTATTAATTGCTGAAGCAAAATTTGGAAAGGGCTATGTGCTTGCAGTAGGCGATCCATGGTTGTACAATGAGTATATCGACCATGCTCACCTGCCAACAGATTTCGAAAATTTAAAAGCCGCAAAAAATTTGGTTCATCTTATACTTTCGTTTAAAAAATAGTATTTCTGATGAGATAAAACAAAAAAAAGTTCACGTTAAATCGTGAACTTTTTTTTGTTTGTCTGAAATTACTTTATCTTTAATAACCAGGCTAAGTTGACAGAGAGGTATAAATTGTTTGAAGTGTCAAAATAATCGCGGGTGTCATTAGAGAATACATCACTCAACGAATAATTAGCGCGAGTATCGAGCTGAATAATATTTCCTTTAATATTTATCAAATATCCAAAACCGGCACTCACTCCATAGTCGAAAGGATTTTGAATCTTAGTAATATGCTGTACCTTGGTGGAAGCAGTTGTAGTGTTGATAAGGTCTTTTTCGGAGACTAAATAGCTGATTTTTGGGCCTATATTGAAAAAGAAACGGCTATTGTTCCCAAAATAGAAATGGGTTAGAAAAGGAAGCTCAATATAATTCAACTGACGAGTATATAATCCTGTTTTTTCAGCCCAACCACGTTGCGATATATTTATCTCTGCCTGAAAACCGACGTTCTTATCGGCAACATATCGAAATACCAACCCACCATTGTATCCTTGTAAAAACCCCTGAGCCACTGTTGGTTTAAACATAACCATCGATTCGCTTGCACCAAAGGTTGCACCAACATATATTTCAGGTTTCTTCAAATGAGATTGACTAAAAACAGTTGTTGATAATACTATAAAGAATAAAATAGATATTTTTCGCATAGGAGCTGAAATGTGCATTTAAGGTAATGGAGCTTATTTTTTGTCTTCGCTGAGATATAGTCGTTGATTGATAAAGCCCGATTCATTCGAAATTCGTTCGAAACGAGGTTGCGACTGAATGCCATTTGTGATACTAATGTTGCCGATTTTGTCAATGAATTTATTTCCATAGCGGTGAATAATGGAGATGAAATAGTTGGACAAATCGTAACCTAGCAAATCAAATCGGGGCGAATCGACGCTTACATCATTTTTGAATAGTCGAGTATATAATCTGTTGAAATCCCCAAGCTCTTTTGGGTTATATTTCGACATAAACGGAGAGACATAAATACTTGATGGCATTTTTTCATGCTGATTTTTCCAGTTATACTGTTCGAATAACGTAATTTCATACTGGTCGGTACATGAACGTAATGGAGCAATAAACGGGCTCATATACGCATATTTATCGGTGTTGAAAATTACCAGATTCTTTTCATTTTTTTTCAATACTGATTTGAAATCTACATTGTCAGATGTGATTAGTTCTATTTCAGAAAAAGTCTTGTGTTTTTTTCCTAATTCTTTTTTGAGTGCATCGCTCCAGATTCGCCCTTCGTCAGATGAACTGATTCCGGGAAGTTCGGCAAATACAATATTGTTCTTCAAATATTTGTTGGTCAGTAAATTGGCACTGAAATTAAATTCAGCTTCTACGCCTGGATTGAATTGAAATAAATAGGGGTTATTCTCAATGTCGTACACTTTTGAACTGAATGGAATCAAGGTGTTTACCTTATTCTCTTTGGCAAAATCAGCAACCAGCGAAATTTGATTACTAAATGCAGGACCAATAATAAGATCCATGTCTTTTAATTCAGGATTGGCTAATACCTCAGTAATTTTTTGTTCCGATTTTCCGGTATCAAAGGTGAATATCTCGCACGAAATCCCCCTCAACTTGGCTTTATTAATAGCTATCAGCGCACCTGAGTAGAAATCAATAAATCGTTTGTCTGATGGATCCTGCTTTTCTTCATCAAGCATAAAAGGCAGTAGAAAAGCTATTTTGACAATTTTAGTATTCGAACCATTCTTTTCGAGTGCGTAATTATCCGCATATTTCTTTACAACTACTTCTGATTTAGAATTAGCAGATTCATTATTCTTTTTCGTATCAACCTGATTTGAAGATGGGATTTTTAATTCCGAGCCGATAGATAATTTTTTGCTCGATTCTGGGTTTAAGCGTACAATGTCAACAACAGCTACATCGTATAATCGACTTATAGAATATAATGTTTCATCTTCCTTGACAATATGTATATTTAGTTCCGACTTGGTATTATTGACTTTCTTTACAGCTTTTACGATGTTTTGTTCGCTAACCCAATTGCTTTTGTCGGAGTTTGTTTTCGGTATCCTAAGCGTCATCCCTTCCGTAAGTCCTTTTGAAACTTCCGGATTTGCTTTGATAATATCTTCCTGACGAACTTTGTATTTTTTGCTGATAGCAAAAAGCGTTTGCTTATTTTCTACTTTGTGAAGTGTATATTCCTGACGTAAGTTAGCAGCCTTAGAACTTGTTTGATTTGTATTTTTAGTAGTCTCCTTTTTTATGGGCACGAACATCTGCTGACCGGCTTTTAGTCCATTCTCAGTTCCAGGATTAATATTTTTAAGTTCATCCAGTGACACTTCAAACTTTCGGGCTACGCCAAATAAACCTTCACCTTCCTGAACAGTGTAAATGTAATATTCAGTTCCGTCAATTTTTGTTTTTGGATATTGAGAGTTTTGGCTAAAAATAGTGCCAAATGAAATAATGCAAAACGTAAATATTAAGGTAAATAATTGCTTTTTCATAAGTTGAAAGTTACTAATTTATTAGTTTAAAGATACTAATTGATTTCTAGTTACGGGTGCAAAAGTACAAAAAATAAACATCAACAACTGAAATTGGCGAATAATTCAGCATTTTTTTTGTTATTGATAAGAAAGATGTACATTTGCATCCAATTGTGAAACGTAGGTAATTTATCATCCCGATTATGAGAAAATATTTTATTCTGATTTGTTTTTTCTTTGTTACATTTTTATCTTTTGCTCAGTTATCGAGTTCTAGTGGAAAGGCATATACTACATTTTCGGGTGTAAATTATGTGTTTGTTTTCAATGGAATAAATGCTGCAACAACTATCACTTTTGCAGGCCCTACTACCGACTTAAAATGGTACAAATTTGGGAACTCAACAGCAATTGCAACCGGTGTAAATTCGTTGGATCAACCGGAAAATGCTACGGGTTATGTTTTAGAAGATGCTACAGGTAAACGCATTAGTTTTTGGGTGATTGATTATCAGAAGTATCTGGCATCAATTTCAACTTTTGATCCCGAAAATAATCCGGGTATTCAGTGTGATAATCTGAAACTTCTAATTAATGCAAATGTTCCTCAACTATCTTATAAAACAGAGCTTGGACAAACAAAGATAATGCCAAGGTATTTTACGGTGAAATATCAAACGCAGGAATGGAAGGATGCCTGGACGAAAATAGATAAGACCGAAACTATAGAGTTACCTGCTACCCAACTAAGTGTAACCGCTCCACTTTGTAATACTACTTTTACGCTTTCTGGCGATCAGTATGCCGAGGCTTTGGGTATTATTTCCACCCCGTTTGTGAGTTCTATGTATACAGCTGTTTCAGTAAAGTGTCATATTGTATCAGTTCTTACTACACGGGATATTCCTAACGAAGGTCAAACCCCATCTAGTAAAGCGCAGGTGAATGGTTCTTCTCCCCTTGAGATCCTTTTTTCGAGCAATGGAAATGAACCGACGGCACTGTATTATAGCTGGTCGGTTTATCAGGGCAACAAGTTACTTTTTAGCACCCGGTCAGAGAAAGATCTACGCTATACGTTTATTGAATCGGGCGATTATAAAGTAAAATTGGAAGCGAGCAATGCCTATTGTAAGGATTCGGGGTCGATAGATATAAAAGTAACTACTTCGGCTTTGCAGGTACCCAATGTATTTACTCCAAATGGCGACGGTAAAAATGATGAATTTCGCGTAGCATATCAATCGTTGGCTAGTTTTCAGTGTTGGATCTTCAACCGTTGGGGTCGAAAGGTCTTTTTCTGGACCGATCCACAAAAGGGTTGGGACGGAACAATTGGTAGTAAAAAAGCTGCCGAAGGTCCTTATTTTTATATAATAACGGCTGTCGGGACAGATGGACAGAAATTTACACGCAAAGGGGATATAAACTTATTGAGATAAAAAAAGTAAAATCGATTACGATTTTACTTTTTGAACAAGATACATACTGCAAACTCCAAAGGTGAATTTGCGGTGGATGTTTAATTTAAAGCCATTCTCCGTCAGGATATTTATCAGGCGTTCTCCGTTAGGGAAAGCATGCATTGAGGCTGTGAGATAGTCGTAAGCTACTTTGTCGCTCGAAAGGTACTTAGCCGTCATGCGTACAAAAACACGTGTGTATAGCTGATATCCTTTCAATAACAATCCTTTTTGAGGTTCATTCATTTCCAGAATCAGCAAATGCCCATTTGGTTTTAATACACGGTGAATTTGTTGAAGACTATCATTCAATTTTTCAAAATTACGAATTCCAAAAGCAATAGTTGCTGCATCAAAGGTCTCGTCGGCAAATGCAAGCGTGGAGCAATCCTGAACTTGAAGGTCAATTACTTCACTCAGATTTGCCTGAGCTATTTTTACTCGTCCCATGTCCAGCATTTTGTCTGAAATATCCACTCCCGTTACATGCTCCGGTTTCAGATACTGATAGGCTTTGATACACATATCGGCAGTACCGGCTGCTATATCGAGTATATGCAATGGTTTATATTGTTTCAATGAAAGCAAAGACTGCTTGCGCCATACCCGCGCCATTCCCCATGACATGATATCGTTGAACTTATCGTACTTATCCGAGATGGTATTAAACATTCGGGCAAGTTGGGCCGTTTTTTCTTCTTCTTGGTTATAGGGTTTTACTTTCGTAAAATCTACATGGGTAGTCTTATCTTTTTTCATTATTTTTTTATTCGCAATAATTTAAACGGGTGAATCTACAACGCTTACAACAGTGATATGTTCGTTGTGTTTTTTATAATACTTTTTGTTGTGAGGTTTTCAAGCAATTTTGGGGCTGGAAGAACTTCTTAGCAATAGCCAAATGCCCCAAACAATAAATGGTAGGCTTAGCCATTGTCCCATGTTTAATGGTAACCCCGACTCAAACGCTTCCTGGTTGTTTTTTATAAATTCCAGCATAAAACGTGACCCAAAAACGCCAATAAGGAAAATGCCGAAAAGCAAACCGTTTTTCTTGTAAGCTTCTTTTTTCCAATACATAAACCACATAATGGCGAATGTAACAAGGCAGTATATCATTTCGTAAATTTGGGTTGGATGCATAGGTTGTGTTTCGCCGGTGCGAACAAAAAGAAATCCCCAGGGCAGGGAGGTGGCACTACCGTAAATTTCAGAATTCATCAAATTACCAAAACGGATGGATGCTCCACAAAGACAAACGCCAATAAGTAAGCGGTCGAAAATCCAGTTAATCCCTTTCTTTGAAACATTTTTGTTGAATAAAATCATAGCGATTAATATCCCAATTGCTCCACCATGACTGGCCAATCCACCTCGCCAAATAAACAAAAGCTCCCATGGATGTGAAAGATAATGATTCTCGTAATTGAAGGTGATGCCTAAAAATGTAATCGGGTCGGCTACTAATTTCCACTCGTAGAAGAAACAATGTCCCAGTCGGGCGCCTAAAATGGCTCCCAGAACGGTGTATATAAATAACTTATCTACCCAGGCTTCGGGGAGTTTCTCGTGTTTGAATATTTTTGTGGTGATTAGTAATGTGGCATAAATGCCTATAGCCCAAAATAATCCGTACCAACGAACGGCTAGTGCTCCAATCCTGAAAATCTCAGGATTTACGTCCCAGGTGATGTAATTTAATAGCATACATATTAGAATTTATAAAAACCGCTAACCCCTAAAGGGGAACTTAATCAGCTCCATGATGGTTCTAATCTTATTCCCCTTTAGGGGTTAGGAGTTCTTTTATTATCTTATTTTGAATTTATACAGCTCCGTGGCAATTTTTAAATTTCTTACCACTTCCACATGGACATTGATCGTTGCGACCAGGTATTTTGTCAACATGAATTGGTTGAGATTTCTGCGGTTCGCGGGTATCCGTTTTGGTTGGATCACCACCGCCAACTTCATCTTTCGTAGTTTTGTACTTACTGAAATCCTGATGTTTTTCTATTTTAGCCTCGCGTACATGTTCCGGTTCACGCATTGGAACTTGTCCACGCATTAATACAGCTAAGACTTTACGATTCATCGCATCAATCATTTCTTTAAATAATCCGAATGATTCCAATTTGTAAATCAAAAGTGGGTCTTTTTGTTCGTAGCTGGCGTTTTGAACAGAGTTACGCAATTCATCCAACTGACGAAGGTGCTCTTTCCATTCATCGTCGATAACGAAAAGTAGGGTTTGTTTTTCGAATGCTTTTACTACTTCGCGGGCTTCAGTGTTGTATGCAGTTTCCAAATGTGCAGTTACATTGAACACTCGTTTTCCATCGCTGATTGGAATCAGGATGTTTTCATATTGTTGTCCCTTCTGCTCGTAAACTTGTTTGATGACCGGATTGGCAATTGCAGCAAGCTTTTCCATTTTACGTTTGAAAGTTTCAATAGCAGCATCAGCCACACGATTGCATAGATCATTCGTTCTTCCGCCAGTGAATTCTTCTTGAGTGAAAGGAACATCCATTGCAAAAATAGTAAATAGTGTTTCTTGCAGTTCGAAATAGTCTCCGCTGGCTTTTGCCGATTCAACAGCACTATCCGAAGCATCATATATCATGTTCGTGATGTCAACACCAATACGTTCGCCCATCAATGCATGGCGACGTTTTGAGTAAACCACTTCACGTTGAGAGTTCATTACATCATCGTACTCCAATAAACGTTTACGAATACCGAAGTTATTTTCTTCTACTTTCTTTTGAGCGCGTTCGATTGATTTTGAAATCATTGAATGTTCAATCATTTCACCCTCTTCGAATCCAAGTTTGTCCATAATGCCCGAAATACGCTCAGAACCAAACAGACGCATCAAATCATCTTCCAACGAAACGTAGAAGATAGATGAACCCGGATCACCCTGACGACCTGCACGTCCACGTAACTGGCGGTCGACACGACGGCTTTCGTGACGTTCGGTACCGATAATGGCCAAACCTCCGGCGTCTTTTACCTCTTGCGTTAACTTTATATCCGTACCACGACCCGCCATGTTGGTAGCGATGGTAACCGTTCCTTTTTGACCGGCTTCTGCTACAATTTCGGCTTCGCGTTGGTGAAGTTTAGCATTCAATACATTATGTCTGATTTTTCGTCCGTTAAGCATACGGCTCAATAATTCCGAAATTTCAACCGAAGTGGTACCTACCAATACTGGTCGTCCGGCTTCTACCAAACGTACAACTTCTTCGATAACGGCAGTATATTTTTCGCGTTTCGTTTTGTAAACGCGGTCTTCCATATCTTTACGTGCAATGGGTCTGTTGGTTGGGATAACCACCACATCCAATTTGTAGATGTCCCACAACTCACCAGCTTCAGTTTCGGCAGTACCGGTCATACCCGAAAGTTTGTGGTACATACGGAAGTAGTTTTGCAGTGTGATGGTTGCAAAAGTTTGTGTTGCTGCTTCGATTGTAACTTTTTCTTTTGCTTCGATGGCCTGGTGCAATCCGTCGGAGTAACGACGGCCATCCATGATACGACCGGTTTGCTCGTCAACAATTTTTACCTTGTTTTCCATTACCACATACTCTACATCTTTTTCGAATAAAGTGTATGCTTTCAATAATTGGTTGATGGTATGAACGCGTTCCGATTTTACAGAATAGTTTTGAAGTATTTCGTCTTTTTGCGATTGTTTTTCTTCGGTCGACAGCGTCTTGCTTTTTTCTAATTCGGCGATTTCGCTACCAACATCGGGCAATACGAAGAATTGTGCATCGTCAGAATCGTCGGTAATTAAATCCAATCCCTTATCTGTTAACTCAATCGAGTTTTGTTTTTCGTCAATTACAAAATACAATGGATCGGTTGCGATATACATGTTTCGGTTGTTCTCTTGCATATAAAACTCTTCCGTTTTTAGCAAAAGAGCTTTTACTCCCGGCTCACTTAAATACTTAATCAAAGGCTTGTTTTTTGGTAATCCTTTGTAAGAACGAAACAGCGCCAATGCACCTTCCTCTTGTTCTTTCTTGTTTTCCGATTTCAATAGATTACGTGCATCGGCAAGGTATTTAGTGGCAAGTGTTTTCTGAGTGTTTACAAGTCGATCCACTTTTGGACGCAAATCTTCAAATAATTGATCTTCGCCTTTTGGAACCGGACCCGAGATAATCAATGGTGTACGGGCATCGTCAATCAACACCGAGTCGACCTCATCCACAATAGCATAGTTATGCTTGCGTTGTACCAGGTCGAGTGGGGCAGTAGCCATATTGTCGCGCAAATAATCGAAACCAAACTCGTTATTCGTACCAAAGGTAATGTCGGCAAGGTAAGCCAGTCGTCGTTCTTCGGAGTTAGGGCTGTGTCGGTCGATACAATCTACGGTCAAACCGTGGAACATATACAAAGGTCCCATCCATTCCGAGTCACGTTTTGATAAATAATCATTTACGGTAACTAGGTGCACACCACGGCGGGTTAATGCATTGAGGAATACCGGAAGTGTAGCCACAAGGGTTTTACCTTCACCGGTTCCCATTTCCGATATTTTTCCTTTGTGAAGGACAACACCACCAAATAATTGTACATCATAGTGTACCATTTCCCATTTGATAAGGTTGCCACCGGCAGTCCATTGGTTTTTATAAAGTGCTTTGTTGCCTTCTATGCTAACAAAATCATGTTTTGTAGCCAGTTCGCGGTCAAAGTCAGTAGCAGTAACTTCAGTGATAGGGTTTTCAGAGATACGGCGAGCTGTATCTTTCATGATGCTAAAAGCCTCCGGAAGGATTTCGTCCAATACTTCTTCGTATTTGGCCGTAATTTCTTTTTCAAGCTTATCAATCTCGTTGTAAATTTTTTCACGAAGATTAATCTCAGTCGATTCGATGCTTGCCTTTAATTCTTCAACTCTTGTTGTTTCAGCGGCAACATAGTCCTGAATTCGTTGTTTTAGTGATTCAGTACGAGCACGCAATTCGTCGTTGGTAAGACTTGCTATTTCATCGTAAACCGCTTTTATCTTATCTACAAACGGTGTAATTTCTTTTAAGTCGCGTTGGCCTTTACTTCCGAAGATTTTGCCTAAAAAATCATTAAATCCCATATCTTTTCAATCTTTTATTTTATTTTATCGTTATTTTATTGTCAATTCTGTCAGTTTTGTCAATTTTTGCTGAAAAAGACTGACAAAGATACTATTTTTTAGTTGTAAAAACGAGTATATCGCTAATTTATTCTACAGGCTATTATAAAACAAAAAGCGCTCCAAGAATCCTGGAGCGCTTACTATCTTTAACCACCGTTTTTAGGGTGGGGAAGGGTATTAGGTGTTCATTCCACCGCAAACTGCAATTACTTGTCCGCTTACATAGCTTGATAAATCAGAAGCAAGGAACAAAGTCACATTAGCCACTTCTTCAGGTTTTCCACCACGACGCATTGGAATCACTTCGTTCCATTTTGCGCGTTGTTCTTCGGTAAGTGCGTGGGTCATTTCAGTTTCGATAAAGCCCGGAGCAATAGCGTTAGCGCGGATACCGCGTGAACCTAACTCTTTAGCCACCGATTTAGCCAAACCAATCATACCAGCTTTTGACGCAGAGTAGTTTGCTTGTCCGGCATTACCCGAAACACCAACCACAGAGCTCATGTTAATGATGCTACCAGATTTTTGTTTCATCATGATAGGAGTACAAGCGTGGATAAAGTTGAAAGCAGATTTCAGGTTTACATTGATAACTGCATCCCATTGTCCTTCTGTCATACGCATCATTAAACCGTCTTTTGTAATACCGGCATTGTTTACCAATACGTCGATACGACCAAAATCTTTCAAAATTTCAGCAACAACAGTGTGCGTTTCGTCGAAGTTAGCAGCGTTCGAAGCGTATCCTTTTGCTTTTACGCCAAATGCTTCAATTTCTTTTTCGGTTGCCAATGCATTTTCGTCGATATTCAAATCGGTAAATGCAATATTTGCACCTTCGCTAGCCAATTTCAAGGCGATAGCTTTTCCAATTCCGCGAGCAGCACCGGTTACGATAGCTACTTTTCCTTCTAATAATTTCATGCGCTAATTTTTATTTTTGAGTTAGTTGTCGCACGAAACTCGCAATGAACATAGTTCTTGGTGAACGTTTGTTTTTGTGCTTGTTTCATGTAAGCTTTTTTATTTATGTCAATCAGAACGCCCAACTTGCAAGATGCTTGTGCCAGTTCGTTTATTTTCGACATGATTATAATTCAAAATCTTATAATTTTCGGCTGCAAAGATACTATTTTTTTCCTATATCGTTCAAAAACTTGCATGAATTGGGCGCTTTTGTGCAGAAAAAGCAGGTTTGGAGCTTAAATGCCTTACTATTTTAGTTTCAATAACAAGGGGCAGTTCACAACTTTTTTATCCAAAAGGAATAAATGTTGATTTCATCCTATGTAAATTATATAGAGCTGAATGTAGGTCTGTTTATCCTTCTATAATTTATATAGCTCGATTTGAGCTCCGTTCAACCTTCTATAAATTATATAGACCTAAATGAAGCCCAATTTGGATTTCTATAAATTATATAGAGCTAAATGACACTGTTTGGATCTTCTATAAATTATATAGGCTTGGTTGATGCTCTCTTTAGGCTTCTGGAAATTGTACAGACAAGAATGATACATAGTTCTACCTTCTACAGTTTGTATAGCGTTGAATGATGCTCAATTTGGGTTTCTACAAATTGTATAGGATTTATTGTGAAAATGATGGTTCTCAATCAATAAACATACACTCGTTTTATTGGTAAAAAAAAGTAGAGATGCACAACCGTGCGTCTCTACCTTTTTTTTGCGTATGAAAAAATGGATTATCCGTTCATTGAAACAAGAAACTCATCATTGTTTTCTGTACGTTCCAAACGGTCTTTCAAAAATTCCATGGCTTCCATAGAATTCATGTCAGCCAAGTGGCGACGCAGAATCCACATGCGGTTCAAGGTATCTTTGTCGAGCAATAAATCGTCGCGACGGGTACTTGACGCCATAATGTCTACGGCTGGGAAAATACGTTTGTTTGATAATTTGCGGTCGAGTTGAAGTTCCATGTTACCGGTTCCCTTGAACTCTTCGAAAATTACTTCGTCCATTTTAGAACCTGTTTCGGTCAATGCTGTAGCAATGATGGTCAAACTACCGCCATTTTCGATGTTACGTGCTGCACCAAAGAAACGTTTTGGTTTGTGCAATGCATTGGCATCAACACCACCCGAAAGAATTTTACCGGAAGCAGGAGATACAGTATTATAAGCACGGGCCAAACGTGTAATTGAATCCAACAGGATCACTACATCTTGTCCACACTCTACCATGCGTTTTGCTTTTTCGTGAACCATGCTGGCCACTTTTACGTGACGTTCTGCCGGTTCATCGAAAGTTGAAGAAACAACTTCGGCACGTACACTACGAGCCATGTCGGTAACCTCTTCAGGACGCTCATCAATAAGTAATACAATCATGTACACTTCAGGATGGTTGGCCGCAATAGCGTTGGCAATATCTTTTAATAAAACGGTTTTACCTGTTTTTGGTTGTGCTACAATCAATCCACGTTGACCCTTACCGATTGGTGAGAATAAATCTACCATACGGGCTGAAAGAGTATCGTTTTTGCCACTACACAAATTGAATTTGGTGTCAGGGAAAAGAGGAGTGAGGTGTTCAAAAGGTACACGGTCGCGAACATATTCCGGCGAACGGCCATTGATTTGGGCAACTTTGATAAGTGGGAAGTATTTTTCACCTTCTTTTGGAGGACGAATAGCACCTTTTACTGTGTCGCCGGTTTTTAAACCGAATAGTTTGATTTGCGATTGCGATACATAAATATCATCTGGCGAAGCAAGGTAGTTGTAGTCGGCTGAACGTAAGAAACCGTAGCCATCGGCCATCATTTCTAATGTTCCGGTTCCTTCTAAGATACCATCAAAATCGAATTGTTTTTCGGCTTTCTCAGGTCTTTGGTTGAACTTGGTGCGGTTGCCGTTATTAGCGTTGTTACCTGCATTATTACCACCGTTGGCCGGTTTGTTGTGTTTTAATTCAGGAAACTCAATTTTTGTCTTAGCACTTTCAATAACGCTTTCAATTACCTCTTCAATCGCATTCTCTATAGCAACTTCAGGAACAAAAAGCGTTTCTTCTATCTGAGTGTCGTAAGCAGTTCTGTCTTCTAATACAAAAACTTTGGTTGGAGCGGCAATAACTTCCGGCTCTTTTTTCTCAACTTCTGCTTTGATAGCTGGTTTCGGAGTTTTAGGAGCTTTTGCTTTGTTTGGTTTTTTTGCCGGTTTAGCTTCAGCGGTTGCTGCTTCAACTACCGGAGTAGCATTGGCTTCTGTTTGCACTTCCGGAGTTTTGATAATTGGCTTCGCAATTTGTTTTACCACTTTTACGGGTTCAGCTTGCTCCTTCGCAACTATTTTTTGCGCCGGTTTTTCATTGGGTTGTGCAGCATTTGCAGGTGTGGTAAATACTTTTTGTTCTGCGTTTTTCTTTACAGGTACGCGTAACCGTTTTTTGCGGTCAATTTCCTGAATTTCGTTAGAGATTGTTTTTCGTTGTGCATTGACAACGGCTTGTTGGTCCAGAATGTCATAGACCAATGATTCTTTTTTCGTTGAATTAGATACTTTCAGACCTAATTCTGTTGCGATGTCTTTTAGTTCAGACAGTTCTTTCGCATTCAATTGCAAAATGTTGTAATTGCTCATAAAGTGATGGATGAACGTTTTTGGTGAGATTTTCCACGCGGAAAAATAAACGTTGATGTTGTGATGTTATGTTTTTTGATTATTGTAACAAAAGCAGGACAGCTTTTGTTGTTAGAATATGCTGCAAAAGTACGACTATATTTTGATTAAGCAAGTATTTACGGTATTATTATTTATTTTTTATAAGATAATGGCTTGTTGTACTTGTGCTAAGCCTGCAAATGCCGGCTTTGTAGCTTTGATAAATAAAAAAGACTTCTAAATATATATTTAGAAGTCTTTTTGTAATGATTCGGAAAGTGATTGAGTCTTTCCGTTTATTATAGTAAATATTGTTCGCTAATAGATTGATTCTCTTGGACACGGTGAATTGTGTCGGCAAACATTTTTGAAATGGTAAGAATCTTAACTTTTGAACATCTTTCGGTGTCAAATGGAATAGAGTCTGTAAATGCGATTTCTTTGAGAGCAGAACCGCAAATTCTTGAAGATGCATCGCCCGACATAACGCCGTGAGTTACAATAGCACGAACACTCTTAGCACCTCTCTCCATCATTAAATCGGCAGCTTTACAAAGTGTACCTGCTGTGTCAACCATGTCGTCGCAAATAATAACATCTTTTCCCTCAACTTCACCGATGATCGTCATTTCGCCTACCACGTTTGCTTTTTCACGAGTTTTGTGACAAATAACCATTGGCACACCTAAGTGTTTTGAATAAGAACCGGCACGTTTCGAGCCACCAACGTCGGGCGAAGCGATAACCAGATTTTCAAGTTGAAGCGATTTGATGTAAGGAACAAAAATAGTAGAACCGTAGAGGTGATCCACCGGAACATTGAAAAAGCCCTGAATTTGATCAGCGTGCAAGTCCATGGTAATCAAACGGTCGATGCCTGCAACGCTTAGCATGTCGGCAATTAGTTTTGCTCCGATTGAAACACGCGGTTTGTCCTTTCTGTCTTGTCGTGCCCACCCGAAATAAGGAATTACTGCAATAATTTTGTAAGCTGAGGCACGTTTAGCTGCATCAATCATTAAAAGCAATTCCATTAGATTGTCGGAATTAGGGAAGGTTGATTGAACTAAATAAATGTACTGACCTCTGATAGATTCTTCGTAGGATACAGAGAATTCACCATCAGAGAAATGTTGAATTTTCATGTTTCCTAGCGGACACCCTAAACTTTGACAAATTTTTTCAGCAAGATAACGACTATTTGTCCCCGAAAACACTTTGAAAGGTGTGGTTTTAGCTGCCATTTGTTGTTTTTAGTTATTGTTGAATTTATTTTTTGCAAAAGTACTGTTTTAATTTTTAAAACGGAAACGAAAACTTCATAAAAATGACTTGAATATTTCTTGGTTATAAATACAATATCCTCTGGTCGAATTTTCGATAAATGATTATGGCTAAATTATAAAAACTTTTGCTGTTTTTTATATGAATTATTCTTTTTCCGCAAACGTTTGAAATTAAATATTGCTGTTTTCGGAACAACATAAAATCGTGTTTGTGAATTTACCATTACTTTTGATTTATTATAAAATCACGAGTTTCTTATTAGTCTATAATTCAAGTACCTATGAAAATACACTTTAAAATACCTTATTATACTCAATGGGGACAACGATTATTAGTTAGTGGCAATATACCCGAATTGGGTAGTGGCGATGTAACCAAAGCATTGGCATTAAATTTTCATGCAAAAGAAGATTGGTCTGCAGAAATAGAGCTAAACCACAATGAACCATTTGAGCTGACTTATAAACACATCTTGTTTAATGAACAAAACGGTCAATACAGCGAAGAGTGGGGCGATGATCGTACTCTAAAACTCGATTCGTCGCAAATGGATCATTTTTTCTGTATCGATGTCTGGAATTCGCCTGCAAGTCTCGAAAATGTGTTCCTGACCACTCCATTTCAGAACGTTTTACTGAAAGATGAACGTCAGTTTCAAGTTCCGAAACCGATTGCGAAACCTACTCATATTTTTAAAGTAAAAGCCCCTCTATTGGCTAAAAATGAGGTGATTTGTATTGTTGGCGATTGCGCTGTGATGGGTAATTGGTCAACAAAAAGTCCGCTGTTGCTGAGCCGCACTGAGGGCGACTGTTGGACGGTTACTGCCGATTTAAGCAAAGCACAAAATGAAGTACATTATAAATATGGAGTTTACGATCCTGAAGATAAGGAATTTCGTTATTTTGAGTCGGGTGCGGATCATATAGCGCCAATAGTAAATTCAAAAAAAACAATTGTTCAGCTATCGGATTCTTTTGTAAGGATTACGGATCATTCGTGGAAAGGTGCTGGAGTCAGCTTACCTGTTTTTAGTATAAGAACAAAAAAAAGTTTAGGAGTTGGTGATTTCTGCGATATTAAATTGCTAGTAGATTGGGCCGAAAAGGTAGGCTTGAAACTTATTCAGGTTTTACCGCTGAACGATACAGTTGGTACGCACACCGATGCCGATGTGTTACCCTATGCAGCTATTTCGGCATTTGCTCTGAACCCGCTTTTTCTGAACCTTCAGGCAATAGGCAAACTCCCTACAGCTCATCCTCTGCAAAAAGAATTTAAAGCCAATCGAACGAAATGGAATGCGTTGGATTTAGTTGAATTTTTGGAAATAATAAATTACAAATTGCAATATGCTAAAGAATTATATCTTACTCAAAAAGATAAATTCTTACAAACTAAAGAGTTTAAAAAGTTTTTTGCCGACAATGAGTATTGGTTGGCTCCTTATGCTGTTTATTGCGTATTGAGAGACCAGTTTGGAACGTCAGATTACCGTAAGTGGAAAGAATATGCGCTTTACGACAAGGCTAAAATGGATGAATTCTCATCTCCTGAGCAAGCGCATTTTGATGACATTGCAGTCAACTATTTTATTCAATATCATTTGCATGTTCAGTTGCAAGATGCGGTTAGCTATGCGCATGCACATGGTGTTGTATTAAAAGGCGATATCCCCATCGGGGTAAACAGAAACAGTGTGGATACATGGGTGTCGCCCGAGCTGTTTCACATGCATATGCAAGCCGGTGCACCACCGGATATGTTTGCGGTAAAAGGACAAAACTGGGAACTTCCAACCTATAACTGGGAACAGATGGAACGTACCGGATTTGACTGGTGGAAGAAACGATTCGCACAAATGTCCAATTATTTCGATACTTTCCGTATTGATCATATCCTGGGTTTTTTCCGCATATGGCAAATACCGGCAGAGCAGGTCGAAGGAATTATGGGGCACCTGAATCCTTCTACACCCATACATGTCAATGAATTTGCTGAAAAAGGTTTGTGGTTGGATTACAACCGGTTCTGTAAACCTTATATTACTGACGCCATTTTATGGGACTTTTTTGGAGAAGAAGCCTCGTGGGTAAAAGCCAACTATTTACAAATAGAGGATGGCTGGATTTTCAGACTGAAAGCTCCATATATAAGTCAATTAGTTATACAAGAGCTTTATAACGATGGCAAAATATCCGAGAGAGTAAAATGGGGTATGTTTGATTTGATATCGAATGTGCTTTTGTTCGAGGTGGAAGGAAGTAATGGAACGCAGTTTTATCCACGCTTTGGCATGGAAACACTTCGCTCGTTCCGCGACCTGGATAATTACACTAAAGACCGACTGAAAGAATTATATGTAGATTATTTCTATCGCCGTCAGGATGCTGCCTGGTACAAATCGGGAATGGAAAAACTGCCGGCGCTGAAACGTGCCACCAATATGATGATTTGTGGTGAGGATTTAGGTATGATGACCCCTTGCGTTACTTCTGTAATGAAAGAGTTGGGTATTTTGAGTTTGGAAGTACAGCGCGCTCCAAAATCGAATAAAAGAGAGTTTTTCCACCCAAGTAAAGCACCTTATCTATCCGTTGTAACACCTTCGACCCATGATATGAGTACGATACGCGGTTGGTGGGAAGAGGATAGAGGCGTGACGCAACGTTTTTATAATTCTCAGCTTGGGCATTGGGGCGAAGCACCTTATTTCTGTGAATGGTGGATTTGTCGCGATATTATTTTGCAACATTTATATTCACCGGCTATGTGGTCGATTTTTCAAATGCAGGATTTGCTGAGTATTTCCGATTCAGTTCGTAGGCAAAATCCGCATGAAGAACGTATTAATGTGCCTTCCAATTCCATGAACAGTTGGCGGTATCGTTTACACCTGAATATCGAAGATTTGTTGGAGAAAGAGGTTTTTAACTCCGAACTCCGAAATTATATTACACAGTCGGGAAGATGAAATAGTTTCTAATTGATAGTCTCTAGGTACGAGCCTGTTTATTAGGGGTGTTCAATTTTTGATATTTAAATTATGTATATAACCCAATAGAGGCGTCTTTTTAAGACGCCTCTATTGGGTTTATATCTATTCGACCATTTCGCGTTGAGCTTTATGAAAGTAATATCTTGATAGACATACAAAAATGAATCCGCCGGGAATCGATGCATAAGCAGCTCCCATAAGTCCGTAAAAGTGTAGCGATATTGAAATGATTATAATGTTGAATAATAATACTATAAAGCTTACCAGAGCATTGTAGTGAATTTTACCAAGACCAAAAATTGCAGCACTTTGAAGCTGTACAAGTTGTCGAAGGCTCCAGCCTAAAGCTAAAAAAGGGAAATAATGCATTGACTCATCATATTTTCCATTAAAAACAAAATGAACAATGGGTGGTATTGTTAACCATGCAGCGAGAAATGTTAGTATTATAACCAGATAGAGTGTTTTGTTGTAACGTTTGAATGCTATCTGAAACTGTTCCTTTTGATTGGAGATAGACGAAAATAGAGGACTTGTAATCTGCTGAACGGTGCTTGGAAATAATCTGAATAGGATAGTTATTGTTAGCGCAAAGCTATAAAATCCAATTTGATGCATGTCGGTGATGAAAAACCCAATTAAGACTATATCTACATAGGCAGACATCTCGGAAAGTAAATTAGCCCATAGCGATGATTTTGCATATTTCCAATGCGACGAAAAATACGAGAATTTGTCGGATAATGAGGCTTTAGTATGCTCGATGCGTATAACTTTAAAACAGACTAACAGCATTAATATAAGGCCAAGGTTGTAAGCTACATAATATCCTTTTATTCCCCAAAAGCAAGTTAGAATTAATATTCCAATAATGGAAATTATCTTATTGCTAACGGTTAATGCAGATAGGGTTTTGAACTCATTGGCTGCTTGAAAGTAACTCGTAATGACAGAGAAAAGTGAACTACTTATTATCGGAAATAAGCCTAATGGGATTAGCCATTGTATAAGAGTATCTCTAGTGAAAATATGGAAGTAATTCAGTAGGAGTATCAATAAGTACAGACAGGTAGTAGAAATGATAGTGAAAAACAGCCCTGCTCTGAATAAGGTGTCACGTTCTTCTTTTGTTCTGTTTTCTGAGCACAACTTTAGTGTGGATACATTAAATCCCATGCCTGCAATAATAGAGAATATCGACAAATAAGTTTGAATGATTTTAATTCGCCCAATATCTTCAGGCATAAGAATCCCTGCAACGATAAGTTGCGATGTGAATGCGACAATTTGGATGAGAATATTAGCCGATAATAAATGAAAAAATCCTTTTTGGCGAATTTTCTGAAGTGTAGTTTGAATATGTCTGAGCTTTATTTTCATTGTAGATTCATTCTATTCGGGGGATAAATTAGTAATGGAATTGCAATAGTTGAAAATTTTGCCAGTACTATTATTTCTTTAAAATTGTTTTGTATATTGTATATATTTCTGTGCCAACAGAATGATAACTGAATTTTTGTTGAGCTGATGATTTTATGCTCTTTGTGTTGTAGTTGGCAAGATGATCCAATAGGAAATTCATATTTTCTGTCAAAGCTGTTTCATCTCCAGATTTTATAAGAATTCCATTCGAATCGTTTATGAATTCAGAAATGCCTCCAACATTAGTGCTTATCACAGGTTTTCCAGCTGCTAAACATTCGGAAATAACTACGGGTGCATTTTCGTAATTCGAAAAATGAACTAAGAAATCGCTATTTTGAACCCAGTAAGCTACTTCTTCAGGTGTTTTTTCGCCCAGAAAGGAAACGGTTTTGGGGGAAAATTGAAATGTCTGATAATATGTATATACTTCATTAAAATCCAATCCTGTTCCAATAATGATTAACTCAACGTCCTGACGGATTTTTAATAGGTCGTGTGTTGCACGTATTATTCCTTTGATATTTTTTGCACGTTCGTCAAAGCAAGAAATGTGGATCATTCTCTTTTTTGTTCGTACTTCAGGAGGCGTATTTTCAAAAAAGAAGTCGTCAACTACGTTGTTTACAACTCTATAATAATGATTATAGAGTTTCTGTTGTAACATTGCGTTTTTTAAACTCCCGGAAACAGGAAGAACAGCTGCTGCATTTCTCACAACCAGTTTTGTAATAACATGTCGAATTATGCCTTTGTATGCATCTCGAATGGGTAGATAACGTGACCAATGTTCGGATACAACATAGGGAATGTTTTTCCAACGTTTAAATAAGTAGGCAATAAAACCTGTACGGGAAAGTATGTTTACATGCACAATTTCCGGTATAAAACCGCTACTTGTTACTTGCTTATATCCTTTACTGTATGCTCTAATATAGTTGATTGTTTTAATGAACTTCCTGAAAATTAAGTTTTTTCTGTCAGGATAATATACCCGAATCTCAGTCAGGTTTTCGTGTATTTCTTCTGTAATTTCAAATGTGTCAACGTTTTCATCTGCATGCACATACAAAACCCTGATTTTACAGTGTAGACTCGTGGCTTTAGCATGTTTCTGAACAAAAAGCCCGGCCATTTTATCATAACGATTTGGATACCATTGAGAAATGAAAAGGATATTCATAATCATTTACTTATTTTTCCGGTAAGGAATGAAGGGCGAAACTGTTTAAGGATGTAGTAGGGTTGATTTATAGCACCAAAGCCTTTATAAAAACGAGCAATTCCTTCTATGCTGGAACCTTCAAAATCAAGTTTGACGGGTTTATGGGCTTCCTTGCGAATGATGAAGTCGATAAGGAAAAACATCGCCGATGATGATTTTCCTTCATTGCTGGAAATAGGCAGCAAATAGGTGATTTTATCGTTCGAATCTAAAATGCAGAGGGTAGCAATCAATTTATTTTTGACAGAAAGAACACCGTATAGCGTTATTTTATTTTCAGCAATTCCTTTTTTTAATAGTTTTTCGGCTATTGATTTATGTGATGATTGATAGTTTTTATCTTCGGCATGATAAAAAGAAATAAATTCATTGACCGGAAGTTCGGTTTGTATAGTGAGATTTGCTTTTGTAGCTTTCTCAATGTTTCTTATTGTATTTTTGGAATAATGGGATGCTATTTGAGCGTAGGGTTTGTTTAGATCTAAAATGTAATTGGGGTACTCAACAGCATCAATGTGATAGTTTTTATCGTTCAAATTCAGTTCGTAACTAAAAATCCGAATTTGTTTTATAAATAATTCAATAATTTGTTTGGGTATAGCGTGTTTTGAAAATACGCCTAATTGTTGTACAAAAATAGGTTGTACCAAATAAGGTATTCCGTATTTTCGCTTGATAGGAAGGGGCATAATGAACTCGTAATTTTCAGTTACCAGAGCTTCCCAGTTGGGTGATACAATGTCTAAATACCAGGAGTAGGCATATGTCAATTGGTTGTGAGATTGCGTGATGCACTCATCCCAACGAGCATAGTCAATGTCTTTATGTTGTAGATGTTTTATTTGCATGCAAGGCTGTTTAACAGTAACTAAGGCAAAAGTAAGGATTTTTTATTATTCTTTATCACAGATTGAATACTTTATTTGACAGAACAATAAATAGTGCTTGTTTAATCAGAAGTATTTCGCTCAAGCAAAAAATTAATTTCCATTTTCCATCAATTTAGCCTATCTTTGTACCCGAAAGGAATTCGACCCGCTTCCAGGGTTGTTTTTCTTTCTTTTTTTTTTGTGTTGAGCTGAACAATCTGGTTTTTACGACTGTTTAAACAATCAACATTCAGATTTAGTGGGGTGCCTTAATATTTCGGGCTGAGATCATACCCTTTGAACCTGCGCAGGTAATTCTGTGAAGGGAATAAGTTCTATTCATCCGTATTTTTTATTGGGCTCTCAAAATCAAATTATTATTTAAACTAATAAATTGTTATGAGACAGATTTTTATTGGGGCATTTATGCTCATTTTTGCAGTATCGGCCTTTAGTCAGCATTTCATTAATGGAAAAGTGTTGGACGAAAAAGGTCATCCTTTGGCGGGTGCTACCGTCGTTGTTATTAACACTCCGTTGACAAATACTACCGACAAATCAGGTAGTTTCCGGTTCGACAAGCTTACTGACAAATTATATACTATTAGTGTTTCATTTGTTGGATATGGACAAAAGTCTATTCGTGCAACTGTAGATATGGACTTAGTTGTAAGTCTGGACCCAAAATCGGTATCGATAAATGAAGTTACCATAACTTCGCTTCGCGCTACTGATAGATCGCCGGTAGCTTATACTAATATTGATAAAGAAACTCTTTCTAAAAGTAATCTAGGTCAGGATATCCCTTATCTACTTTCGTCAACGCCTTCATTGGTGGTGTCATCAGATGCCGGAACAGGTATCGGTTATACTAATTTTCGAATTCGTGGTACAGATGCGTCGCGAATAAATATTACGATAAATGGTATTCCATATAACGATGCAGATGAACAGGGAGCGTACTGGGTTGATGTTCCAGATTTGACATCTTCGATTGAAAATATACAAGTTCAACGTGGAGTTGGAACTACTACCAACGGTGCGGCGGCATTTGGTGCAAATATCAATATCCAGACAAATAATTATGCACCGAAAGCTTCTGGTGAAATTTCAGCGTCTTATGGTTCATTTAACACTCAGAAAATGACCGTGAAAGCCAGTTCGGGATTATTTATGAAGCACTGGGCAGTAGATGCGCGTTTGTCTAAAATATCTTCTGATGGATATGTTGATAGAGGAGCAGTTGATATGAAGTCCTATTTTGTTCAAGCGGGATATTATACAGAGAAAACAACTCTGAAATTCCTAACCTTTGGAGGAATTGAAAAAACATATCACGCTTGGAATGGTATTCCGAAAGATTCGTTATCTACTCATCGAACATTTAATCCAAGTGGTTTTATGGGAACAGATGCTAATGGAAGCCCTATTTATTATAAAAATCAAACAGATAATTACACTCAAACTAACTACCAATTTATAGGAGTGCATAGTTTTACCCCTGCTTTTAGTATTAATGCAGGCTTGCATTACACGCGAGGGGATGGGTATTATGAAGAGTACAAGCAAGATCAATCTTTGAGTAAGTACTTGATAGCTCCTTTTGCTCAAGGTGCTACTTTGGTGTCAAAAAGTGACTTGGTGCGTCAGAAGAAAATGGGAAATGATTTTGCCGGTGGAATATTTTCGTTGAATTATTATAAAGAGAATCTCACAGCTCAATTGGGAGGAGCAGCCAACTGCTATTGGGGTGAGCACTGGGGTGATGTAACTTGGATCAAAGATTATTCTGCCAATATATTTCCAAAAGAATATTATCGTAATCAGGTAAAAAAATGGGATGCTAACTTATACTTAAAAGTAAATTACGAGTTATTGGAGCATTTGTATTTAAATACAGAATTGCAATATCGTAGAGTTGATTATTCGGTTAATGGAAAAAATGACAAATGGGATTTTAATATTGACCAGATGCAACAGTTAAATATAAGTAAACCGTTCAATTTTTTTAATCCTAAAGCAGGACTCTTATATCGTATTGACAATCAGAATGAATGTTATGTGTCATATGCTATTGCAAATCGCGAGCCAACCAGAACAAATTATACAGATGCAAAGGTAAGTAATTTGCCCACCAACGAGACTTTGTATGATACGGAGTTAGGGTACAAATTTCATAATAATATTATATCGATAGGTGCTAATGCATTTTATATGAATTATCACAATCAATTAATTTTAACAGGGAGAATAAATGATATTGGTGAGCCATTGTCGGAAAATGTTCTATCAAGTTTTCGGGCAGGTATTGAATTGGTTGGAAGTGCAAAATTCTCAGATCATGTGCGTTGGGATGGTTCAGTTACGCTGAGTCAAAATAGAATTAATAATTTTGATGAATATGTAGATGTTTATGATGAAAATTGGGACTGGGTTAGTCAACAAAAAAATCATATCGGATACACTCCAATAGCCTACTCGCCTTCTGTTACATGGAACAATTCATTTACGGTTACTTATGGCCGTTTCGAAGCTAAATGGCTTGAACAATATGTAGGAAAACAATATGTTGATAATACGGGTTCAGATGAACGAGCTTTGGATGCTTATTTTGTGGCAAATCTTCGTTTCTCGTATTCATTGCCGGTAAAACATCTTCGGGGTGTAGATTTTTCATTATTGGTAAATAATTTGAATAACGCTAAATACATTAGCAATGCCTGGACTTATTCTTATTATCAGGGCGATAATACAGGAAAACAACGTTATAATGATTTTGGATTCTATCCACAAGCTGGAACTAATTTACTAGCTGGGATTACAGTGAAATTCTAGTACGAATACGATATAAGAATGAAAAAGGTTGAACGAGGAAGCGTTCAACCTTTTTTTTTACCCTAAAATCAGAAATAAAAAAAGAGCTTACAACATTTGAAAATGATGTAAGCTCTTTTAAAAGCTCTCCCTCTTGGACTTGAACCAAGGACCCTCTGATTAACAGTCAGATGCTCTAACCAACTGAGCTAAGGAAGAATAATGGTTGATTTTCAATAAAAAACCACTAACGTAATAGTGGTGATTTGCTCTCCCTCTTGGACTTGAACCAAGGACCCTCTGATTAACAGTCAGATGCTCTAACCAACTGAGCTAAGGAAGAATTTAGTTACACATTTTTTTCTCAAATGCTGTGCAAAAGTAATAGGTTTTATTGAAATATGCAATATCTTTGCACAAAAAATACGGAGAATTTTATGAAAAGAATTTTAGGAATGGGTAATGCTCTGACTGACATTTTATTGCAGATAGAGCATGATGAGGTGTTGGCGACATTAAATTTGCCAAAAGGCAGTATGCAGTTAGTAAATGGCCAATTTTCGGACCAACTAGGTACTGTTTTGAGCGGAATAGCAAGAAAAATGGCTACCGGTGGCTCTGCTTCGAACACAATAAATGGTCTTACGAAGCTTGGAGTCACTGCCGGTTTTGTTGGAAAGGTTGGAAAAGATGAAGTTGGAAGCTTTTTTACCCATGATTCTATCAGCAATGGTGTCACGCCTCATCTTTTGATCAGCGAAACACCTTCCGGACGTTGCACGGTATTGGTGTCGCCCGACGGTGAACGTACGCTTTGTACTTTTTTGGGTGCTTCGTGCGAATTGGATGCTAAAGATCTTACGCTTGAAATGTTTCAGAACTATGATATTTTCCATATTGAAGGCTATTTGGTGCAAAACCACGAATTGATACGCACAGCAGTACGTTTGGCAAAAGAAGCTGGACTGAAAGTATCTATTGATTTGGCCAGCTACAATGTGGTGGAAGATAATTTGGACTTTTTGAATGAAATAATCCGCGAATATGTGGATATTGTTTTTGCAAATGAAGATGAAGCCCGCGCATTTACCAACAAGGAGCCTCAGGACGCGCTGATACATATATCGAACCATTGTGATATCGCTGTGGTGAAAATAGGCAAGGAGGGGTCTTATGTGAAGTCAGGCGATAGCTCAGTGCAGGTACAACCCCGCACGGCGAATTGTATTGATACAACCGGTGCCGGAGATTTATACGCCGCAGGGTTTCTTTATGGCCTGGCCTGCAATTATTCGTTGGATGTCTGTGGGCAGATCGGGTCGCTTGTTGCCGCCAATGTGGTAGAAGTACTGGGTGCAAAGATGCCCGATGAAGTATGGGCAACCATTCATGAGGAAATTGATATTATTATAGGTTAATCTATTGGATGATTAAATCAATAAAGCTTTATACTGCCATTATTCTTTCGATGATTTTCTGGTCATTTTCGTTTATCTGGACGAGGGTGGCCATTCAATCTTTTCCGCCGATGACACTGATTATGCTTCGGTTGTTTATCGCGTCGGTATTGCTGTACACGGTAACAAAGGTGAGTGGGAAATTTCAGCGCTTGCGTGGCAAGGATGTGAAGATGTTTGTGATGCTGGCTTTTTTCGAACCGTTTTTGTATTATGTGGGCGAAACATATGGTTTGACAATGGTACAGTCGACATTAGCTTCGGTAATTGTTTCCACCATTCCGCTTTTTGCTCCGGTGCTGGCCTTTATCGTTTTGCGCGAACGCATCGGTTGGGCGAATATTATTGGCATTGTGGTTTCGCTAGTGGGGGTATTTTTTTTGATTTATAATCCGAATGGAGGCTTTCAGGCCAATCCGATAGGTGTGGCATTGCTATTTCTGGCTGTTTTTTCGGCCATTTGCTACGCCACCACACTTCGTAAGATATCAACGCACTATTCTACACTGAATGTTATCTTTTACCAAAGTCTGATTGGGTTGGGCTTTTTTATTCCCACTTTTTTATTCACCGATTTTGCAACAATTCAAACTATAAAGGTGACCAGTGAAGGAATTACGGCTCTGATCATGTTATCGGTTTTTGCCTCCGTGGTGGCTTTTGTATTGTTTGCAGGTGCAGTGAGGCAGGTAGGAGTGGCGCGCACCAATGTGTTTGTAAATTTAATTCCGGTATTTACAGCCATTCTTTCGTGGTTTATTCTCGACGAAGTCATCTCACTCCCCAAATGGATTGGTATTTCTATCGTTGTGGCAGGATTGTTTGTCAGCCAGTCGGGGAAGATTAGTTTCAAAAAGCTAAAAGAAGTGTAGCTAATTGTCAATTATTAATTATTAATTGTCAATTATTGATAGGAGGTTAGTCGGTAATAAATAGTTTTTTAAGGTTATTTTAAAAAGGTAGTAGTAATGGAAAAAGTAAAATCAGAACATTTAAGCAAATTTAGTTTTTTTGGTTTAATCGTCACGCTGGGAATTGTATACGGTGATATCGGTACTTCGCCATTGTATGTGATGAAAGCTATTATCGGGGCTAATGCGCATATAAATGCCGATTATATAATTGGTGCTGTGTCGTGTATCATCTGGACGCTGACACTGCAAACCACCGTAAAATATGTGCTGATTACCTTGCGGGCCGACAATAAAGGCGAAGGCGGTATTTTGGCACTTTATGCGTTGGTTCGTAAAAGCAAGAAGAAATGGCTGTACGTCATTGCAATTATCGGGGCAAGTACCTTAATTGCCGATGGTATTATAACTCCTTCCATCACAGTAGTATCAGCTATCGAGGGTTTGAAAGGGATAAACAGCGATACGCCGGTTGTGCCCATCAGCATTCTTATTATCTCATTATTGTTTCTTATTCAGCAGTTTGGTTCAAAAGTAATTGGTAAATCCTTTGGTCCTTTGATGGTGATATGGTTTACCATGCTTGGTGTGTTGGGTGCAAGCCAAATTGTACATTTCTTACCTATTTTGAAAGCTTTTAATCCGTATTATGCCGTACATTTATTAGCCACTTATCCTAGTTGGTTTCTGATTTTAGGAGCGGTATTTCTATGTACAACTGGTGCTGAGGCATTGTATTCCGATTTAGGCCACTGCGGCATTAAGAATATTCGTGTGAGTTGGATATTTGTAAAGACAACTCTGATCCTGAACTATCTGGGACAAGGTGCATGGATCTTGACCCATCTGGATTCGCTTACCAAAACCACAAATCCGTTTTATGCCATTATGCCCGAGAGCTTTCTTATTTTTGGTGTAATGATGGCTACTGTAGCCGCTATTATTGCCAGTCAGGCGTTGATTAGTGGGTCTTTTACCATTTTCAGCGAAGCAATGAGTCTGAACTTCTGGCCACGTCAGCGAATTAAATATCCTACCGAGGTGAAAGGGCAATTGTATATTCCGTTTGTAAATTGGTTTTTGTATGCCTTTTGTGTGGTCATGGTTTTGTTTTTCCAAACATCAAGTAATATGGAGGCGGCTTACGGGCTTTCTATCACCATTACCATGTTGATGACCACATTGTTGCTGGCTTCGTATCTGAAAGCCAAGTTTAAACTGGCGCTGGTTATTCCGTTTATCTCGTTTTTCCTTACGCTTGAGTTCTTGTTTCTTCTTTCCAATATGTTTAAGTTTATGCATGGTGGATGGGTTACTATTTTAATGGCAGGAGCTATCTTTGCTGTGATGTTTGATTGGTACAATGCCCGGATTATTAAAAATAAATATGTCCAGTTTCTTAAGATTTCGTCGTTTTATAAAATTATCTCCGACCTAAGTGCCGATACCACCATACCTAAATATTCCACCAATCTGGTGTATTTGAGTAAAGCTGATTTGCAAACCGAAGTTGAAGGAAAGATTATCTATTCGATGATCAACAAACAGCCTAAGCGTGCTGATAATTACTGGATTCTTCATATCGACCATGTGGATGATCCGACGACGCTTGAATATACATTCGAAAAGTTGATACCGGATACACTTTTTAGGGTGAATATTAAACTGGGCTTTCAGGTTCAGCCGTTGATCAATGTTTATTTCCGACAGATTATTGATGAATTGGTACAGAATAAAGAGTTTGACCTTACCAGTAATTATCCATCTTTGAGAAAGAATAACATCCCCGGCGATTTCCGCTTTATTATCATTCATCGTGTGTATAATCAAAATCAGGGCTTTGCGTTCAGAGAGCGTATGACTATGAATTTTTACAGGCTGATAAGGCATTTGGGTATTCCGGATACTAAAGCTTATGGGTTAGATACCAGTAATGTAAGTGTGGAATCAGTGCCATTAGTCATCCGAACGGATCATAAGTACAAGATTAAAAGAATACAGGAAGCTTAACGCTCAGGCAATAAACATGAAAAGTGGAAGTAAGATGAAAATCTGGCTTCCACTTTTTTTATATTAAATTATTGTGTATTTTTGCATTGTGATAAAATGAAAAAGTGGGCACATGCTTGTTCGTTTCATTTTGCAGTAATTTAATGTTGGAATAATGAAACATGATATTGATTATCTGGAAATAGAAAGGTATGCACGTTATCTTGCAACTTCTCAAAAGCAATCTATTCTTTCTGATAAGACGGCCAATGATCTGAATTTCGAAGAGCTGTTTGGTTACCTTGATCTTACTACTTCGAAAGTGGGGCAACAATATTTCTACGCCAGATTGCGTTCGAACGAACTGACTCCTTATCAGGATAGGCATGAGGCAATAACTCAACTGTTTTCTACAGACGCCGGTTTTGCACAGGAAACAGAAAAACAATTGATCAAATTGAGTAAGAATGATGCTTACAGCATTATTTCATTGTTTACCAAACCGCTTCCAACGGTAACGAAGTTGTATTATTTTCTAATCAACGTTTTGCGCTTTGTTCCATTTGTGTGCGCAGGTCTTACCGTACTGTTCCCTTCGCAATTCTTTTTTATTCTGACCTTTGTCTCTCTGATTGTCAATGCGCTTTTTCATTATTCAAACAAAAGTCTTCAGATTCCTTTTCAGAATTCTATACCTCAACTGATGAAACTTCACAAGGTTTGTCAGGTTTTAGTAAAGGAGTCGCGTTTTAATAGTATTGTGGCGAATGTTGCTGAGGCATTGGAGTTGTTGAAGCCAATTAATAAAATATCTTCCTTGTTCAGAGTGGAGCAATTATTACAAAGTGAGTTAGCGGCTCTGGCATGGTTGATTATGGAATTGTTTCGAATACTGTTTCTAACCGAGCCTTATCTGTTTCACAAAACAATAAAGCTGATTAATGGTAAACAGCCGGAGATTGAAACTTTGTATAGCTTTGTGGGCGAGATAGATTCGTTACTGGCCATTGCTTATATCCGCAAGTTGGACGGTGACATTTGCCTGCCAAGCATCGATGAGCGAAATGACCGACTTTCTTTTTCCGGTTTATACCACCCGCTGATTGAGGGGTGTGTGACCAATGACCTCGCTGTGCGGGATACATCAATATTGCTTACCGGCTCGAACATGTCAGGAAAGTCGACATTTATCCGAACGGTGGGTGTAAATACGCTGTTGGCACAAAACATAAATACCTGTTTTGCGATTGAGTTTAAGCTAAAGCGCCGACTCACTTTGCAGTCGATGATAACCGTGGGCGATGACCTGATAAACAGCAAGAGTCTATTTTTCGAGGAAGTACTTTCGGTCAAAGAGATGCTGGACGCGTGCGAAACAGGGCAACACCTTTTCTTGTTGGACGAAATCTTTAAGGGTACCAATACCCTGGAGCGGGTGGCGGCTGCGAAGGCGGTACTGGCTCAACTGATAAAGAACGACAATCTTGTTTTTGTGTCGACCCACGATATTGAACTGGCTGAGTTATTGCATGCCGAGTATGCGCTCTATCATTTTTGCGAACATATCAGCTCCACCGAGGTGGCGTTCGATTATTTGCTGAAACCCGGTAAATTGACATCGTTTAATGCTATCAAAATATTGAAAATGAGTGGTTATCCGGATGCGGTAATTCAAGATGCATACGATACTATAAGCCAATGGGCATCTAAAACCCGTTTGGAGCAAGGTCAAGAGATCTCTAAGTATAATTAAGTCCTCACTTAGTATATCATGGAGTTCAAATTGAAAGTAGGGGTAGTAATTTTGTAAATGGTGGAGGGTATATTGTTAATGGTGGAGGGTGTATTGTTAATGGTGGAGCTTGTATTATAAATGGTGGAGCACTTAATGTTAATGGTGGAGGGCTCAATGTTAATAGTGGTGTTAATAATATAAGTAGTGGAGCCTGTAATGTTAATAGTGGAGCTTGAAACGTTAATGGCGGAGCACCTAATGTTAATGGTGAAGGACGCAATGTTAATGGTGGAGGAGAAAATATACATCGGGGTCGGTTTTGCGAATTTCGCGGAGTTGTTTTCATAAATCAGTCTGAAATAAATATATGTCATCGTGTTGAAATTTATACTTTGAGAGATATAATTTGATCTCCCCCGCTGGCTTGGATTTGTAATTTGTGCCAAGACAGAGGAGAAAGATAAAGGAGAACAATTTGTAAAAAAATGGAGTTGGCACGGGTCGCAGACCAGCACCAACGGATAATGATTGTTTGAACAAAAGAACGGATTGTAAATCCTAAGAATACAAAAAGTTGGGATTGCAAATCCCAACAACCAGTCAGAAACATTCTGCAAACAATAAGATAGATATATCCGGAGGGACGGGGTCGATAAGGATAAAATTGAAACATTTTGGGCTATTTTTGTGACATTATTAGTCATATGTGTAATTGTGATATTGAAATTAAGAAGTAATAGTATAGAAAAAAGTGAGTTTGAAATAATTAAAAATGGCAAATATACAATCGGATTTGTATATGAATTTAATACACGTGCTAGTCAAACTACCCATTTAAGAGTCTTTGGTTTATCGAAAGCAAATAAATGGTATAATTGTCGCAATTCTAAAGCAAAGCCACTATTAAAATTTTATAAAGTATATTATCTTCCAAATGATAAAAATAAAAGTGCAGTAGATTTTAGCCACGAAATACCGATAGATTCTGTTCAAAATTATTTTCCGAAAGGGCAAAATCCATTTAAGGAGGAGATTGAGGCAATAAAAGAAGGTCGCTATAAAGTGTCAGGTGGGTTTTGAACTTTTTTGGAGAAATAAGGATTTTGAGTCCATAATAAAAACAAATGAGAACTTACCAGACAATACAAGAGTTGAAATTTTAAATAAATACAAATATGAAAATCAATAAAGATAAATTAGAGACTGTTGGAGCAATACTTTCAATTATTTTTGTTATAAGTTTGTTTATAATACCAACATTTATAAGCAATAATAGAGAAAAAAGAGATAAAGAAATCATAAGAGATGGCGAATTTACAATAGGATTTGGATATGAAACCAATACTCGTGCATATCCAAGTGCTCATTTAAAAGTCTTTGGATTGCCACAAGCTAATAGTAAATTGTATAAATATCCAAAGTCCAAAACAAATCCATTGTCAAAATTCTACAAAGTATATTTTCTTCCAAATGATAGAAATAAAAGTGCAGTAGATTTTAGCTACGAGATACCGATAGATTCAGTTCAATATTATTTTCCGAAAGGGCAAAATCCATTCAAAGAGGAAATTGAGGCAATAAAAGAAGGTCGCTATAAAGTGTCAGGTTGGTTTTGACCTTTTTGGAGAAATAATGATTTTGAGTCCATAATAAAAACAAATGAGAACTTACCGGACAATACAAGAGTAGAAATATTAAATCAATACAGATATGAAAATCAATAAAGATAAGTTGGAAACATTTGGAGCCTATATTTCAATATTATTTGTAATTTGTTTATTAATTGTTATACCAAATTATTGTGGTAATGAAAGAGAAAAACGAGAGTGTAAAATTGTTAATGAGGGAAAATTTACAATAGGATTTGTATATGAAACCAATACTCGTGCAAATCCAAATGCTTATTTAAAAGTCTTTGGATTGCCACAAGCTAATAGTAAACTGTATATATATCCATATCCCCAAATAAATCCATTGTTAAAATTCTATAAAGTATATTTTCTTCCAAATGATAGAAATAAAAGTGCAGTAGATTTTAGCCACGAGATACCGATAGATTCAGTTCAATATTATTTTCCGAAAGGGCAAAATCCATTCAAAGAGGAAATTGAGGCAATAAAAGAAGGACGTTATAAAGTATCAGGTGGGTTTTGAATCTCTGTTGATTGTAGGTTGTTCGGCATAGCGTCTTTAGCTTACGCAGATTTTCAATTCGCTATGTCGCTGCTAAAAGCAAGGCTCTTGCCTTGCATATCAAAAATGGAATATGGAAAGCAAGAGCTTTCCTTCCGTCAATGGACCGACAAGTTCTAACTTTGACATAGCGGGACATTATGCCAAACATCGGAAGCAGCATTTTTACGCTACGGCAAGGGGCATTGTTTCATCACGCATTTATACACCCGCCATCATCAATTATACAGGTCTCATCACGCATTATACACCCGCCATCATCAATTATACAGGTATCATCACGCATTATACACCTGACAGCATCAATTATATAGGTATCATCACGCATTATACACCCGACAGCATCAATTATACTGATGTCATTATGCATTATACACCCGCCATCGCTAATTATTTAAGTGTCATCGCTCATTATATGCTCACCATCGCCATCTTCACTACGATTGTCGAGCATATTTTGTGCATCATTGAGTGCTTCTTTGCAAATAAATGTTAGCTCTATAAAACAGAATTCCTTTTTGCGTTGTTAGAGTGATAATAACAATTAAAATTATCGGGTATATATGGCAAACACGCTGAGTACGAAAGAAAAGTCGGTACATATCAATATTGATTCGAAGTATTATGGGGCTATTGCCGAAATAGGTGGGGGTCAGGAAACTGCACGGCATTTGTTTCAGGCAGGTGGGGCTTCGAATACGGTGGCTAAATCCATTTCGGCCTACGACAAGTTATTCAGCGATCATTTTTACAATCAGGGAACACCGTCGCGCTACGTGGCCGAAGATCGATTGTGCAAAATGGTGGACTATGAATACGGCGAATTGATCGAAATTCTGGATAAAAAGAACAGCCGTAAATTCTTTGCGTTTGCCAATACGGTGGAAACACTCAACTTTACCAAGACCAATCATGGAAACGGTTGGTTGGGAATAGCGGTGGAAGGTACTGATCGATATCACCCCAATAAGATTTTTATCCATGTAAAGTTGCACGAAAATGATACATTATTGCAACAATACACGCTTGGAGCATTGGGCATTAATTTGATTTACGGCGGTCTGTTCGACTGGGAAGATCCACGTACAATTTTACTTTCGTTGCTTGATAATCTGGACGCCGATAGGGTAGAGGTGGATTATGTGTATGTGGACGGCTCGGATATGAAGTGGGTGGACAACCGGCTGTTGAACCTTATGTTGGTGAGTAATAATATGACTCCGGCCATTATGTTTGATCAATCGGGGAAAGTGCAACAGCCCAGTGATATGCTGTACAAAAAAAATGTGCTGCTGCTGAGAGGAAATTTTAGACCCATCAACAAACTGGGAATGGATTTTATTCAAGATAGCATGGCCATTTTTATGCGGGATGAAAATTACAGACCCGACAATACGATTGCTTTTTGCGAGATGTCGCTCAATTCGCTTATGCAGGACGAGAAAGTGGACGAAAAGGATTTTCTACACCGGGTGGACTTGCTGAATATCATGGGACAAAGTGTGATGATATCCCGATTTACCCGATTTTTTAAACTGGTAAATTATTTTGGTCAGTTTAAAATGATTAAGCTTCGTATCGTTATCGGGTTACCAACCTTCGATAAAATACTGGAGAGTTCGAGCTATACCGATTTGCGGGGTGGCTTGCTCGAAGCCATGGGAGCGTTGTTTCAGGAGAATGTGAAAGTATATCTATATCCCTATATCGATACACAGACGGGTGAAGTCGTTTATCCCGACGACTCGCATTTTTCGGAAGTGAATAAATTGCTCTGGCAATACCTGAACGCAATGAAGAAGATTCTTATTCTTAAAACTATCCCTTACAAAAGTCTGGAAATTCGGTCGGAGCATATCACTCAACTGATAGAGAATGGCGACGATAGCTTCGGGGATTGTGTGCCTACAGCTGTTTTCAATCATATTAAGGAAAACCGATTATTTGGGTACAATAGAAATAATAGTTAGTTACGAGTTACAAGTTGGTAGTTACAAGTATAAAAAGGGTCTGACAAATAAATGTCAAACCCTTTTTTGGTATAAACTATTCTATGCTTTATAATTTCGCCATTTCTGCTTCGGCATTATCGTGATCAACGACTTTTACATCGTACAGAATTTGTATTTCGTAAGGTTTACCGACAATGGCATTGTATAGATTTTCTACTCCGACATGACCCATGGAATGAAAATCTTGTTTCATAGTGGCGCAATTCGGATTTTCATTGATGTATTTAAGCAACGGTTTGGAAACGTCGAAAAAGACAGAAATACCACCGGCTTTCATAAATTTCGCCAACGCAGGAATGCTGTCAACACCATTTAAAATGGGCACACCCCACATTAACTGAACACCATTGATATTTTTGTTGCGGGATAAGTTATCGGTAAGTAATTCTCTGCCATACTCAGGCATTTCGAAGGTGTAGAGTATTTTGGCTATTTTATCGTGGCTGATGACTGAATTAAAACCCGATATTCTTTCGGTCATATTATCAGCACTCACTCCACCACTGAGCATAACGATTTGATTAGGAGTTTTATGAGCCTTTTCAAACATACTCATCATGGTTTCGGCGCATACTTTTCCGGCCTTTTTATTATCAGTGCCGATATAAAATAAGCGTTCGCTTTTGGGGCAATCCGAGTCGAAAGTTCCTACTTTAATACCCGCTTTAATTGCTTCATTGATAGGTTCTCTAAGAAATTCTGCATCATTACAACTGATTAATATACCATCAACTTTGTAACGAATAAGATTTTCAATCAGCTCTTTTTGTTTGTTTTTGTCGATGGAAGTCGGAGCTTCCCATGTTACCTCAATTCCCAGTTCTTTGCCCGCTTTTAATGCACTCTCTTTGACTTGGTCGAAGATGGCGTTATCTACTTTTGGAATAATTGCAATAATAATTCCTTTCTTTTCATGGTTTTTCTGTTTACACGAAACAAAAGCACCCATTAAAATGCAAAGCACTGCAAGTAAAAGCCAATTTTTTTTCATAATGTTTATATTTAAAGTTATTTGGAAAATCTAACTACAATATACACCGGAGAACTTGTTTGGAACTTTATAGTGAAGTGATATGTGAAATCTTTGATAATCTTTAAACAAATATAAGCAACATTTTGTTTTAAGCCCGCTTCATAAAATTTACAGATAATCAAAATTAGTTTGTCTAAGAAAAAAAAAGACAGAAATGAGACTATGTGCCTCATTTCTGTCTTTTTTGATAATTACTCAGCGTAATTATTTCTTTTTCTTGAAGTCGTCAAGATCTGTTTTTTCGGTCTCATTTTGATAAGACGGAACGTGTTTCACGTGTTTGCCAGACTTTTCTTTCTTCGGCTTTTTGTTTCCTGCTGCTCCCATGTTAGAACCTCCAATTTAATTAAATAAAACATTATAAATTAATATTGAGTCGTGTTCGGTTATGAATCATAGCTGGACTGCTCGATTATCTTTCCACAATAAGCGAGCCACACTCTTAAATAAACCCAAAAAGTCACTAAAAAAGCCACAATGACATGCATTTATTGTAAATGTCAGAGAAATGAGTGCTGTATGTTCAGTTTTTAAAACGCAAAATTATATTATGACCATTACTTGACGTAAGGCTGTGCAGAATAGGATAGAAATGCTTATTTTTGCAAGTGATTTTATAAAACAACTAAAAATGAAACTCAAAATACTATTTTTTGTAATGCTGATATCCGGTATTTGTTCATCCCAAACCAATGATGATCGTGGTTACCTGGTAAAAGTGGGGGATATGGCTCCTGACTTTAGTATGAAACTAACGGATGGAACGACTGTAAAACTGTCGGACCTGCGTGGTAAGCTTGTGATGCTGCAGTTCACTGCTAGTTGGTGCGGTGTTTGCAGGAAGGAGATGCCGTTTATCGAAAAAGATATCTGGCAAAAGTACAAGTCTAACCCCAACTTTGCACTGTTGGCTATTGATAGGGATGAACCGCTTGAAACGGTGCGCAAATTTGCGAAAAGTATTCCTGTTAGTTATGCTATCGGTTTGGATCCCGGAGCAGATATCTTTGCATTGTATGCTGTGCGAGAAGCAGGAATAACGCGAAATGTCATTATTGATAAAACCGGTAAAGTTATTTTACTTACGCGTTTGTACGATGTGGTAGAATTCAGTAGAATGACTACTCTAATTGATTCGGTTCTGAAATAAAAATTGTCCAGGCAAACGATTACCTAGTCGTTAGGAATATTTATATGAAAGAGGATGTTCAAATCAAATTTGAATATCCTCTTTTTTCTTTAAAGAAAGATTTAATGTTAAATAAAGTTAACATTAAATCTTTTTTGTATTATATAACGGTCTAATAATAAAAGATGTAAATGTATTTCTATTATTTAATTTCGGAAAATTACAGTACTATGTATTGCATAGTACTGTAATTACATATATATTTGCAACGTGATTACAATAAAAGTAAAAGAACAATGATGAATCGTTGATTTATCCAGCGGCTAATCAGTTCAGTAATTGCAATTCAACAGTAACATATATTACACTATATAAGAATGATTACACTAAAAGACATCAACAAAACGTACGACATGGGGCAGGCCTCGTTGCACGTTCTCAAAGGTATTGATTTACATATCGACAAGGGTGAGTATGTTTCCATCATGGGGGCGTCAGGTTCGGGTAAATCTACATTGCTTAATATATTGGGGATTTTGGATGATTACGAAACAGGCGATTATCATTTGAATAATATTATGATTAAAAACCTGTCGGAGAAACAAGCGGCAGTTTATCGCAACGAGTTGATAGGATTTGTTTTTCAATCGTTCAATTTGATTAATTTCAAAAATGCACTCGAAAACGTTGCTTTGCCATTGTACTATAAAAATATAAGTCGTAAGAAACGCAATATCATTGCCATGGAATACCTGGATCAGATGGGATTGAAAGATTGGGCTTACCATATGCCGAACGAAATGTCGGGTGGACAGAAGCAACGTGTGGCTATTGCACGTGCCATTATCTCGAAACCAAAAATTCTATTGGCCGATGAACCTACCGGTGCATTGGATAGTGTAACGACAGTGGAAGTAATGAAGCTGCTAAGCGAACTGAACAGTAATGGCTTAACCACAATTATTGTGACGCACGAGAAATCGGTTGCAGATGAAACAAATTCAATAATCCATATTAAAGATGGTTTAATTGAAAATATCGAACGCAAGAAATAAGATAATCTTCCGACTGGATAATTAAAATATATATTATGGGAGTCTTTGTTTTGTTTTTAATACCATTTGCAATTATTCTGGGACTTCTCTTACCAATAATTGCCATTATCGATATCGTGAATAGTAAATTCGAGGGGAATGACAGTTTATTGATGGTTTTGATAGTCATTTTTATTCCTTTTGGAGCAATCCTGTATTTTGTGCTTGCGCCTTCGCGCAAAATAAGAAATTGACATTATACTAAATTAAACGAACATGTTTTCAATAAATACTTTAGAAGAAATAATTGCCAGCCTAAAACACAACAAACTGCGCACAGTGCTGACGGGACTATCCGTTTCGTGGGGGATATTTATCCTTATCGTGTTGCTGGGTGCAGGAAACGGGTTGAAAAACGGTGTGACTTCGAATTTTAGTGACAGAGCAACCAATACCGTGCAGATGTGGTCGGGAACATCGTCAATGCCTTACAAAGGACTGAAAAGTGGTCGGTCGCTTAATTTTGGCGAAAGACAAATTAATGACGTTGATAAAAACTTGGTTGAGGCCGATACAGAAACCGGTGTTATTGAAAAACAACTGACCATCACCAATGGTAGTGAATATGGAACGTACAGTATTAAAGGTGTAAATCCCAACTATTCAGGTATTTTTAATCTGAAATTTGATGATAAAGGGGGGCGTTTTATTAATAATCTGGATTTGAAATCGAGCAATAAAGTCATTATCATTGACAAGAAAATTGAAGAGGTATTGTTTAAAAGCACTACTGCCCTCGGCAAATATATAAAGGTTGGATCGGTGATGTTTAAAGTAATTGGAATCAACTCTAAGAAAGAACGTTGGGGCGATGGATCGGCATACATTCCTTTCACTACTGCACAGTATATTTTTAATCCCAACCAAAAGTTTTACAATATAGCCATGACGGTGAAGGGGTTGGAAACCAAAGAGTCTAATGATAAATTCAACGATAAGTTAAAGTCCACTATGTCGAAGAGTTTGCGGTTTGATCCAAACGATACCCAGGCATTATGGATTCGGAATTCGCAACGTGATTATATTGAAACAATGCAGATTTTTGCCGGGATTACTCTTTTCGTTTCGATAATAGGAATTTTTACATTGATTGCCGGAATAGTGGGTGTGAGTAATATTATGCTAGTGTCGGTAAAAGAACGTACCCGCGAAATTGGTATTCGTAAAGCTATTGGTGCTCCTCCAGCTTCTATTCTTCGCTCTGTAATTATTGAAGCCATTTTGATCACGACCGTTTTTGGCTACGTTGGTATGATGATGGGAATAGGACTGACGGAGGTTGTTAATTATATAATGGAACAATCGGCAGCTGCCGCTCCCGAAGGACCATCCATCTTTAAAAACCCTACTGTCGAACTTTCGTATGTTTTAATCTCAACAGGTATTCTTATTATTTCGGGGGTAATAGCCGGATATATGCCTGCCCGCAGAGCAGTGAGAATTAAGCCGATAGAGGCCATGAGAGAAGAGTAGTTCTTATTGGCCTACTATGCAATTAAAAAAATGAAGTACAAATATTTACTCGTCTACTAAACAGTAACTTGTAACTAACAACTAAGAATATGTTTGATTTAGATCGTTGGCAGGAGATATGGTTAACCATTACGCACAATAAATTACGAAGCTTTTTGACGGCTTTCGGTGTCTTTTGGGGAATGTTTATGTTGGTGGTGATGGTTGGTGCCGGTGTGGCACTTCAGCGCGGGATGAGTTCGCAAATAGAAGGTTTTGCTACCAACTCATGTTTCGTTTGGGAGCAACAAACTTCAGAACCTTACAAAGGATTTAAGAAAGGGCGAAACTGGAATCTTGAAAATTCTGATATTCCATTGCTTATCAATAAAATTCCTGAAATTCAATATCTGGCGCCTGTTCTTTTTGGTGGCGGCGGAACCAACAATGTGACCCGTAACGACAAAGCAGGTAGTTATGGCGTAAAAGGGAATTATCCTTCGTACAACCTGATAGATGAAAGTAAAATGGTTTACGGTCGATATATCAATGATATTGACATTGTGGAAATGAGAAAGGTATGTGTGATCGGTGAACGTGTTTATCAAGTGCTTTTTCCTAAAGACGAAGATCCGATAGGAAAGAGTATCCAAGTAAACGGTATTTATTTTCAGGTGGTAGGGGTAGCGCGTCATAATTCAGATGTAAACATTGGCGGTAATGCCGAAGAATCGGTAGTGCTACCTTTTAGCACTATGCAACAGGCATTTAATCAGGGTAATAAAGTCCATTTTATGGCTATTACTGCTAAGCCGGGTATTAAAGTAAAAGTAATTGAAGATAAAATACATGAAGTACTTAAAGCCAAACACAATATTGCTCCAAATGATAAAAAGGCAATTGGCGGTTTTAATATTGAGGATCAGTTTAATATGTTTCTGTATCTGGGAATTGGTATTGCGGTTTTAATATGGGTTGTCGGTTTGGGAACTTTATTTGCCGGAGCCATCGGTGTAAGTAATATCATGTTAGTGACTGTTCGTGAACGAACCAGGGAAATCGGAATTCGCCGGGCATTGGGTGCAACACCACGAAATATTATTGCCCAGATTTTGAGCGAGAGCATTATATTGACATTGATTGCCGGAATAGCCGGATTGATGGTGGGTGTGGGCCTACTTTCATTGGTAGGTATGGCATTGAGTCAGGGGGATCAGTTTTTCAAGGATCCTCAAATTAGCTTCAGTGTAGCCATTGCAGCATTTTTTATCCTTTTGATTATCGGAACTTTTGCCGGATTTATTCCAGCCAACAGAGCCATGAATATCAAACCAATTGAAGCAATTAGAGAAGAATAGATATTAATTGACAAATATATCAGTATGGAAAAGGTTTTTAAAACAAGGGAAGCAAAAATTGCAATTCTACTTTCGCTATTCCTATATGTTCTTTTGGCAGTTACATTCTGCTATGATCTGGGGAAATCTCACAATATATTTGAATCGGCTGTGAATTCGATTTCAACATTGATTCCAATAATTTTAATTCAAGTAGGTTTATTTATCGTATTACTAAATATAAAAAATAAAAATTAATAATAAACTCAGTTTGCTTGTTTACCGGTTCATTCGTTTTCTGAAAACCCGTAACATGTAACTCGTAACTAATGTACATTATGAAAAAGATTTTTAAAATTGCGCTTTTGGTTATTGTTGCTGCTGCCGTGCTTTGGACATTTTGGTTCTTATGGCAAAAATCACGTCCGGTGGTCAAAAAATATCAAATTGAAGAAGTAAAATTCGGAACGATCGAAAAACGAACTGTAGCTACCGGAAAGGTGGACCCACGAAACGAGATTTTGATTAAACCACAAATGTCGGGTATTATTTCCGAAGTGTATAAAGAAGCAGGTGACCATGTAAATGCCGGAGATGTGATTGCAAAAATCAAGGTAATTCCTGATATGATGAGCCTTAACAGCGCCGAGTCGCGTGTTAGTCGTGCAGAAATTGCTTTCGAACAAACCAAGAAAAATTACGAGCGTGATGCAAAACTGTATGCTGATAAAGTAATTTCGAGAGAGGAATTTGAAAAGACGCAGTTGCAATATAACAACGAAAAAGAAGATTTGAGTTCTGCAAAAGATAATTTGAGTCTTACCCGCGATGGTATTTCTGCAAAAACCAAAACATTTAGTAACACACTGGTTCGCTCTACTGTTACAGGAACTATTTTGGATATCCCTATCAAAGTTGGTAACTCGGTAATACAATCGAATAATTTTAACGATGGAACTACCATTGCCACCGTGGCCAATATGAGCGATATGCTTTTTGTAGGTAAACTGGACGAAACGGAAGTTGGTAAAATAAAAGTAGGCATGCCTATGGATATTACTATTGGTGCGTTGCAAGATCAAAAACTAACAGCCAAACTGGAATATGTATCGCCAAAAGGAAAAGAAGAAAACGGTGCCATTATGTTCGAAATGAAAGCTGCGGTAAAAGTTCCGACAAATGTATTTATTCGTGCAGGATACAGTGCTAACGCCGAAATTGTGTTTTCAAAATCGGAAAATGTACTTACCATTCCCGAAAGTTGCGTAGAGTTTGGAGGTGACACAGCTTTTGTATATGTTATGACTAAAAAAGAGCCACAGACTTTTGTGAAGAAACAAGTTAAAATTGGTTTGTCGGATGGTATAAAAATCGAGGTTAAGAGTGGGTTGAAAGCGAAAGATAAAATTCGTGCAGCCGAAATCTTAGAAAAGAAAAAAGAAGAACCAAAGAAAGAAGAAAATAAATAAGTCGGTTTGACTAGTTAGTTAATCAACTCACCAACAGTTACAAATGAAAACAAAAATATATATAATAATGGTAGCACTGCTAACAACAACGTTAGTAAGTGCACAAAAACCCTGGACACTTCAACAATGTGTTGATACAGCTTTGGTGAATAACCGGAATGTAAAGCAACAGGCGTTGACAAAAAAAACAAGAGAAATTGCGTATGAGCAAGCACGTAAAAATCTTTTGCCTAATTTGAGCGCCAGTGTAAATCAAGGCGTTGGCTTTGGACGTGCATTAGTTGATCAATATACTTATGCTAATCAAACATCGTTTTCAACATCGTTTAATGTGTCGAGTCGCGTTTCTTTATTTGATGGTTTTAAAATGAAATATAATATCGATGCTCGAAAGGCCGATATGTATGCTTCAGAAGCTGATTTAGAGAAAATGAAAAGTGATATAACTACAAGTGTTGCCGCTAATTTTCTACAAATATTATTAAATAAAGAATTGCTCCAGATTGCGGCAGATCAACTTGGTTTGACCCAGACGAAAATAGAACAGCGTAAAGCATTAGTAAGTGCCGGGAAAATGGCTGAAGGAGAAATGCTCGATCTATTGGCACAACAAGCCAAGGAAGAAATGACCCAATTACAAGCAAAGAACACATTAAATCTTTCGTTATTAGACCTCGCTCAATTTTTAGAACTAGAACATTTTGAAAATTTGGATGTAGTGGTACCCGAAAATCTTTCAGAATCAGATTTACACTTGCTTTCAGCTGAGTTAGTTTATGAAAGTGCTCTTACCCACCGTCCTGAAATAAAAGGTGCTGAATGCAGATTAAAAAGTAGTGAGTATAATGTATTGACAAATAAAGCTGACTATTATCCAACGTTAAGTCTTGGTGCTGAGGTTGCAAGCCAGTATTATAGTTCAGGAGCTGGATCTTTTGGAGGTCAAATGTCTAATAAATTGGGCGAGAATATTTATTTAAGTTTGAGTATTCCTATTTTTGATAAATATACAACTCGTAATAATGTTCGTACAGCTCAATTGGGAGTTCAAAGTAGTAAAATAAGTGTAGATAATGCAAAGTTGGAATTGAAAAAGTCTATTCAACAGGCTTACTACAATGCGATAGCTGCCAAAAGTCGTTGGGAAGCATCACAAAAATCTGAAATTTCGAGTCGTGAGGCATTTCGATTTGCGAATCAGAAATTTGAAGCTGGTAGGGGCACAAGTTACGAGTTATATCAAGCAAAAAGCAACCTGACACAAGTACTTTCGGAACAAGCACAAGCCAAATACGAATATTTTTTTAGAGTGAAATTATTGGAATTGTTGAAATGATAGCCTTTACTGATTGGTCTGATTCGAATGACAATTAGTAAATTGAAATGAAGAAATTATAAAGTTGATTTCTAGTATTTAAACAAATGTTGCCGCTTCATTGTCGTTGTGTTTATTCTCCTAAACATATTGCCCGAAGCCAGAAACATATAAACTGAAAAACATATGAATGCAGATAACATTAAATCGCAAATGCGAAAAGGTTACTTGGAATATTGCATTCTACTTATTCTGAGAAAAAAGCCTGCTTATACTTCGGATATTATTGCCGAATTAAAAGATGCGAAATTGATAGTAGTGGAGGGTACACTTTATCCTTTACTTACCAGACTGAAAAATGGTGAATTGCTCGATTATCGTTGGGAAGAATCTACCCAGGGGCCACCACGTAAATACTACGAAATGACATCTAAGGGACAAGCGTTTTTGGACGAACTTGAGATGGCATGGGACGAGATCAATAATGTAGTGAAGAAGATTAAAGAGGATTAGAAACCTGTCTGTAATGAAAATTGCAGGCGCATAGATACTAACGTTTATGAAAAAGACATTAACTGTAAATTTAAATAACATCGTTTTTCATATTGATGACGATGCGTATGAAATGCTCCAAACCTATCTTCACGAAATTGCCGATCATTTTGAGGCTGATGATGAGAAGGCTGAAATAATGAACGATATAGAAGCACGTATTGCCGAGTTGTTTACCGAAAAACTTCAAAAGAGCAAGAATGTAGTCAACTTGCTCGATGTTCAGGAAATTATTGAAATAATGGGCAAGCCTAGTCAGTATACCGGCGAAGATGAGGAAGAAGATAAGACACCAAAGGCTCCAAAAACGGAAAAAAAGCAGCAGTCCCGCCGCTTCTATCGCGATCCTGAAAATGCTATTCTGGGTGGAGTAGGAGGTGGTTTAGCTGCTTATTTTGGATTGGATGTCACCATAGTGCGGGTGATACTAGCCTTTTTAGTCATTGTTTCTTCAGGTACATTTATCCCTATTTATATCATTATGTGGTTTGTGGCTCCGATAGCTGTAACTGCATCGCAACGTCTTGAAATGCAGGGCGAAGATGTAAATATTGATAGTATAAAGACAGAGTTGAACAATGCAAAAAATTATGTAGAAAGCGATAAGTTTAAACAAACAGCAAGCACGGTTGGTGATAAAATCTTCACGATACTCCGTTTATTTGTAAAAGTTGTATTGGGATTTATTGGTGCTATTTTGGGAATTGTGGGAGTTGTTGTTGTAGCTGCTTTAATCTTCCTATTGTTCTTTCTGATTTTTGAACCAACATTTTTCAATAGTTTTGCCCCAGGAATATTTTCCAATTGGGGAACAATTAATCCAGATAATGCTATTATGATTTTTATTTCTTTGATTCTGGTTATCGGCTGCCCGATATTTATGCTTATTTATTGGGGAGTCAGAGCTGCTTCTGGAAAATATAACGGTTCGAAAACAGCATCGCTAGTAGTCTTAATTCTTTGGATAGCAGGTTTATTTATGTTTTATAGTGTGGGTGCCAGCACATTCATTCGTTTACATCATAATGGAGAGCCTTTTCATATTAATTGGAGTCGTGATGATAATTCGAACTTAAAAGATGAAGTTCGAAGTTGTGACGCTTTTACTGCGATTGAAATTTCCGGAAATATTGAGTTGACATTAAAACAAGATTCAACACAACAAGTCACTGTTTCAAGTCAGGAAGATATTCTTCCAAGGGTGATTACCAAGGTTGAGAATGGTGTTTTAAAAATATATACCGACAATATTTTTATTGACAGAAACATAAAAGTTGTAATTTCTACTCCCGGCATCAAAAATATAATTGCTAAGGGTGCCTGTAAAATTAAAACCGATTCATTATTAACTGTTCCCGAACTTTCTCTTGAATTGTTGGGTGCCTGCGAGGTGGATATGAACGTTGCTGTTGCCGGCTTGTTTACCGTTGATGCAAAGGGAGCTTCGGAAGCTCAACTTGAAGGATCGTGTGATAAGTTTAAATTAAGCGCAGTGGGAGCAAGCGAAATCAAAGCAACTGAATTAAAGGCTAAAAATGTAGAAGTTTATGCAGCCGGAGCCAGCGATACTAAAGTTTTTGCTACAGAGAGCATCGACGCCAAAGCTTACGGTGCAAGTGACATTGATTGCCAGGGCAGTCCAAAAACAATAAAACAATCGGATGGAGGAGCATCGAGTATAAATATTGAATAAATACAATAAGGTGTTGTAAATAAACATTTTATATTAATAAACCCCGTTTGGCAATTTTTGCCAAACGGGGTTTTTGTTTGTGCATTATTCTACAAATATTCATACTGATGTAGATATTCACTCAATTCTATATAATTCTTATAATTGGCTCTTAATGATTAAAACATATTAAATATTAATTACTTGTAGTTAATATGTATTAAATATATGGCTTTAAATTAAGATGTGTTTACATATACCAAGTTGATAACTGCGACACCATAATAAATATGATTTGTATTTTGTAGTAACGGAGCTATGTTTATTTACTTTTTACACTACAAAGACACAGAAATAAATTTTCCAAATTGGAGAAATGCCAGATAAATCAAGTGTAGAGTGAATATCTTTTACAAAAACATGCAGAATTTGTGTTAGTCTAGGTCTAAAAAATTATAAGAAGTATTTTCCTAAAATAAATGCTGTAGTATAAAATATATTTATCATTATAATATATATTACAAATAGCTGTATGTCAGATAATTAAATATAATATATATATTTGATACGAAATTATTCAGTGAGAATAATTACAAATTTGAAGTTATTGGATACTCATTCGCATAGCATTTTTTCTCTGAAATTTCAATTGTCGTGTTGACTGTTTTTCAGATACTTACAGATCTACTGACAAGGAATGATGAAGTTATGAAATCAATAAAACACATATTATTTTTACTCCTAATATCCAACTCAATTTTTGGACAGCCTGTTTGTCCCATATCTACAAATGACATAAGGGTCTGCCCCAATACCAATGCTCAGTTAAATGTTTCAGGAGCTCAGTTTTACTCATGGACACCTTCCGTCGGTTTAAGTGATTCGACAAGTGCCAATCCAACTGTAAATGTACCCACTACAACTACCTACTTCGTAACAGGCTTTAATGAAAGCAGTACGAATTTAATAGTAAATGGCGATTTTTCCTCTGGGAATTCTGGATTTTCATCTAACTATACCTACACAAATTCTGATCTTCGCCCTGAAGGATATTATGCAGTTGGTAAAAATCCAAGAACATTTCACCCTGACTTTTCGGCGTGTGGAGATCATACAACAGGCACAGGTAAAATGCTTATTGTAAATGGGAATGTTGTTCCGAATATTAAAGTTTGGGGACAACCAATTACGGTTAAGGCAAATACATATTATGCATTTTACGCTTATGTGACACCCGTTCACCCAACAAATCCACCAGTTTTACAATTTAGTATTAATGGAGGTGTAATTGGGACTCCATTCACTTCGTCCAATGTAACCTGTGCCTGGCAAAAGTTCTATGCAGTCTGGTATTCAGGCTCAATAACCAATGCCAATATTAGTATTGTAAATCAAAATACAATTGCAAATGGAAATGACTTTGCATTAGATGATATTAAGTTTGTAGAGTTATGCACAGCCACTAATAAAGTGACTGTTACAGTCGGACCATTAACTTCAACAACGAATATTTCTACCTGTATCTCTAATTTACCATATAACTGGAACGGAAGTGCGTATAATGCTTCAGGTACATACACTAAACATTTACCAAGCGTTCTTGGATGTGATAGTATTGCCACATTGAATTTGACAGTGAATGTTCCAACAAGTTCTAACACGAACGCTAGCATTTGCCAGGAAGGTTCTTACTTATTTAATGGTTCAACTTATAGCACAGCCGGAACCTATTCCAAAACTTTGATCAACGCTGTGGGTTGCGATAGTATTGCCACATTGAATTTGACAGTAAATGTTCCAACTGTTTCTACCACGAATGCAAGCATTTGCCAAGGTAGTTCTTATACTTTCAACGGTTCGACCTACAATGTTGCAGGAACATATTCAAAAACTTTAATCAACGCAGTCGGTTGTGATAGTATCGCTACTTTGAATTTGACAGTGACTGTTCCGACAAGTTCTACAACTAACGCTAGTATTTGTCAAGGCGGATCTTACTTGTTTAATGGAACAAGTTATAACACAACCGGAACCTATACCAAAATACTAATTAACATAGCAGGCTGTGATAGTATTGCCACATTGAATTTGACGGTAAATGTTCCAACTGTTTCTACCACGAATGCAAGCATTTGCCAAGGTGGATCTTATGCTTTCAACGGTTCGACCTATAATGTTGCAGGAGCATATTCTAAAACTTTAATCAACGCCACGGGTTGCGATAGTATTGCTACTTTGAATTTGGCGGTGAATGTTCCGACAGCTTCTACTACTAACGCAAGCATTTGCAATGGCAGTTCTTATACTTTCAACGGTTCTAATTACAATGTTGCCGGAATATATTCAAAAACATTAATCAACGCTGCAGGTTGTGATAGTATCGCCACTTTAAATTTGACAGTGAATGTTCCGACTACTTCTACGACGAATGCCAGTATTTGCCATGGCAGTTCTTATACTTTCAACGGTTCGACTTACAATGTTGCCGGAACTTATTCAAAAACTCTAATCAACGCTGCGGGCTGTGATAGTATCGCCACTTTGAATTTGACGGTAAATGTTTCAACGATTTCTACGACTAACGCCAGTATTTGTCAGGGCGGTTCTTATACTTTCAACGGTTCGACTTACAATGTTGCCGGAACATATTCTAGAACTTTAATCAATGCTACCGGTTGCGATAGTATTGCTACTTTGAATTTGACAGTGAATGTTCCGACAAGTTCTACTGCTAACGTCAGTATCTGTCAGGGTGGTTCTTACTTGTTTAATGGAACAAGTTATAATGCAGCTGGAACCTATTCTAAAACTTTAATTAATGCAGCTGGTTGCGATAGTATCGCGACTTTGAATTTGACAGTGACTGTTCCGACAAGTTCCACAACCAATGCAAGCATTTGCCAGGGTAGTTCTTACTTATTTAATGGAACAAGTTATAACACAACCGGAACCTACACTAAAACACTAATTAACATAGCAGGTTGCGATAGTATTGCTACTTTGAATTTGACAGTAAATGTTCCGACTGCTTCTACGACTAACGCCAGTATTTGCCAAGGAAGTTCTTATACTTTCAACGGTTCGACTTACAATGCTGCCGGAATCTATTCCAAAACTTTGATCAACGCTGTGGGTTGTGATAGTATCGCTACTTTGAATTTGACAGTAAATGTTCCGACAAGTTCTACAACCAATGCAAGCATTTGCCAGAGTGGTTCATATACTTTCAATGGTTCGACCTATAATGTTGCAGGAACTTATTCAAAAACTTTAATCAATTCAGCTAGTTGTGATAGTATCGCTACTTTGAATTTAACGGTGAATATTCCAACAAGTTCAATGACGAATGCCAGTATTTGTCAGGGTGGTTCTTATATTTTCAACGGTTCGACTTATAATGTTGCCGGAACTTACACCAAAACATTGACCAACGCTGCTGGTTGCGATAGTATCGCTACTTTGAATTTGACAGTGAATGTTCCGACAAGTTCTGTGACTAATGCCAGTATTTGTCGAGGTAGTTCTTATACTTTTAATGGTTCAACTTATAATGTTGCCGGAACCTATTCTAAAACCTTAATTAATGCAGCCGGTTGTGATAGTATTGCTACTTTAAATTTGAAGGTAAATGTTCCGACTACTTCTACCACTAACGTCAGTGTTTGTCAGTGTAGTTCTTATTTATTTAATGGAACTAGTTATAACACCCCCGGAACATATTCTAAGACTTTAATCAACGCAGCCGGTTGCGATAGTATCGCTACTTTGAATTTGAAGGTAAATGTTCCGACTACTTCTACCACGAATGTAAGGATTTGTCAAGGAAGTACTTATACTTTTAATGGAACAAATTATAACACAACTGGAACCTATTCGAAAACATTGATGAACGCTGCGGGTTGCGATAGTATTGCTACTTTGAATTTGACAGTAAATGTTCCGACCTCTTCCACAACTAATGTAAGTATTTGTCAGGGAGGTTCATATTTATTTAATGGAACAAGTTATAACACAACCGGAACTTACACCAAAACTCTAATTAACGCAGCCGGTTGCGATAGTATTGCTACTTTGAATTTGACAGTAAATGTTCCGACTACTTCTACTACCAACGCCAGTATTTGTCAGGGAAGTTCATACTTATTTAATGGAATAAGCTACAGTACAGCTGGAACGCATTCCAAAACATTGATCAATGCTGCCGGTTGTGATAGTATTGCTACTTTAAATCTGACAGTAAATGTTCCAACAAGTTCTACCACTAATGCTAGTATTTGTCAGGGTGGATCTTATCTTTTCAACAGTTCAACATATACTGTTGCCGGAACTTACACTAAAACTTTAATCAACGCTACAGGTTGCGATAGTATCGCTACTTTGAATTTGACAATGAATATTCCGACAACTTCTATCACCAATGCCAGTATTTGTCAGGGTGGTTCTTACTTATTTAATGGAACAAGCTATAACACAACCGGAACATATTCAAAAATATTTATCAACGCTTCCGGTTGCGATAGTGTTGCTACCTTGAATTTGACCGTGAATGTTCTAACTTCTTCAACGACTAACGCAAGCATTTGTCAAGGAAGTTCTTATACTTTCAACGGTTCGACTTACAATGTTGCCGGAACCTATTCCAAAACTTTAATCAACGTTGCTGGATGTGATAGTATCGCTACTTTGAATTTGACAGTGAATATTCCAACAGCTTCTACTACTAACGCCAGTATTTGCCAAGGAAGTTCTTATACTTTCAACGGTTCGACTTACAATGTTGCCGGAACCTATTCCAAAACTTTAATCAACGCAGCCGGTTGCGATAGTATTGCCACTTTGAATTTAATAGTGAATGTTCCGACTAGTTCTACAACCAACGCCAGTATTTGTCAGGGTGGATCATATACTTTCAACGGTTCGACCTATAATGTTGCAGGAGCATATTCTAAAACATTGATAAACGCTGCGGGTTGTGATAGTATTGCTACTTTGAATCTGACAGTGAATGTTCCGACTACTTCTACGACGAATGCCAGTATTTGCCAGGGCAGTTCTTATACTTTTAATGGTTCGACTTACAATGTTGCTGGAGCCTACAGCAAAACTCTAATTAATGAAGCCGGTTGTGATAGTATTGCTACTTTAAATTTGACGGTGAATGTTCAGACAGCTTCTTCTACTAACGCCAGTATTTGTCAGGGTGGTTCATACTTATTTAATGGAACAAGCTATAACACAACCGGAACCTACACCAAAACATTGATCAACGTTGCTGGATGTGATAGTATCGCTACTTTGAATTTGACAGTGAATGTTCCAACTACTTCTACGACGAATGCTAGTATTTGCCAGGGTGGTTCTTACTTATTTAATGGAACAAGTTATAATACTACCGGGATTTATTCCAAAACATTGACCAACGCTGTGGGTTGCGATAGTATTGCTACTTTAAATTTGAAGGTGAAAAGCTCGTCGACTTCCTCAACCAGTGTCAGCATATGTCAAGGTGAGAAGTACTCGTTTAATGGTTCGACTTGTATTGTAACCGGAACGTATGTTGCATATTTGACAAATTCAGTGGGCTGTGATAGTATTGCCACTTTGCATTTGACGGTGAATATGCCCACAAGTTCAACGATTGAATCTTCTATTTCTGAAGAAGATATAAAAATGTTTGGTGGTTATAAGTTTAATGGAACAGTTTATCATCAAGTAGGTATATATATAGTTATTTTGGTAAATACTGTGGGTTGTGATAGTATAGCAACCTTGGTTTTAAAAGCAAGAGCACAAACAACTCAAGCAACTAAAGTTACTGTATGTAGTTCGGAATTACCGTATTTATGGAATGGAACCTCTTACAATGTTACGGGTGTATTCACCAAAACGTTGAAAAATAGTTTGGGAGTCGATAGTATTGCTACTTTAGATATGACAGTGTTGAATTCAACGTCGTCGGTAACTAAAGCAACAGTTTGTAGCGGAAATACTTATTATTTCAACGGCTCCAGTTATTCAACGGCAGGTGCCTATGTTGCCAAATTAAACAATTCAGCTGGTTGTGATAGTATAGCTACTTTAGAATTGGCGGTTGATACGGTTTATAATACTTCACAAACGGTTCAATTATTCACCGGTGAGAAATTTACAGTGAATGGACACATTTATGACCAGGCCGGAACGTATACAGATGTCGTGACTTCGGCTAATAATTGTGAAAGTACGACTATCACTGAGATAACGATGGTGGACTTACCAAATGCATTTACTCCAAATGGTGACGGAGTTAATGATGAGTTTATGAAAGATTGGCACGTTCAAATCTATAACCGTAATGGCATTCTTTTATTCGAAGGCAATGATGGTTGGGATGGAAAATATAATGGCAAACCGGTGACCAAAGACACTTATTTTTTCATCTTATATTACCTTAATGATTCTAAAACAAAATCAAAAGAAGGCTATGTGATGCTTATTCGCTAATTGTTTATGAAAAAACTGATTCTTATATTGTTGTTAAATTTTGCATATTTGCTGATGGTTGCTCAATCTAATATCCGATTGAATAATTATTGGGCAAACTTACATTATATCAATCCGTCAGCGGTCTATGATAAGTATATGGCGGTGTTTAGTGTTGCGGCAAGCAAACAGTGGTATGGCTTTTCCGGGGCGCCGACTACCTTTTTTGCTTCGGGTACTACTTATATCGACAATATGCATTCGCAAATTGGGTTGGTGTTGGTTCAGGATAAAATTGGTTTTACTTCTACCACAAGTATCGATCTTTCCTATGCTTATTCCATGCAATTACAGAATGATTGGCAGTTGCACCTGGGTGTAGGTCTAAATAACCTGAGCACATATTATGATCCTTCTCAGGTAAACCTGATTACAGATGCTGACAATAACGCTTATCAATATTTAAAATCGGAAAATAATTTTAATGCTGATTTAGGCATGGAAGTTTTATACAAATCATTGAAAATCGGTGCTTCAAGTCAAAATGTGTTTTCAATGTTCTCACATGTCGACTTTCATCAAACGAATACCAATTTCCTATACGTTAGGTATAGAGATAATAATGATAATGTTGTTAATATGGGCTATGGAATTTGTGGCATTCAGTATTCCAATATGTATCAAATGGAACTAAATGCCACCAGCTACCTGAAAATTCCTCCTATTGCCGGACTAAATATGAAGCCGGAATTGATTGATGTCGGTTTATTTTTTAGAACAGGGAGCGAAATAGGATTAGTTTTTGGTTTTGAACTTAGTGAATCGCTTCATTTATCTTATACATATGACTACCATCTGGGTGGAATTAGCCGTAGCTCACTGGGAACTAATGAACTAATGTTGACTTATAATTTAAGTAAAAGAAATGTTTGCCATAGTTGCTGGTACTAGTTAAAAAATCGTTCCTTCTTTTTTGAATGTAATTCTAACAATTCATTATTCGTTTATGAATTGTTTTATACGTTAAATATAACTAATCCCTTTGAATGATAATTTTTTTATTCGGAAAAATGCTGTATTTTTGAAGTTCAATAAAAAAATATCAGTAGATTATGGCCAAAGAAGTTGTTAATAATATTGGTGCTATGTACAATGCACTCACTAATGGAAGTAAAATTGTTGGTAAAATTTTTGCAGATAGCGATTTTAGAATTGATGGTGAAGTGGAAGGAACCATTACCTGTAGTGGAAAAGTGGTAATTGGCCAAAAAGGCGTACTTAAAGGTTCAATATCATGTACAAATGCCGAAATTATTGGAACTGTAGAAGGTGATATTGTTGTTGCAGAAACCTTATCGCTTCGCGGAACAGCTGTTATTGTTGGAGATGTAAAAACAAAAATTCTGATGGTAGAGCCAAATGCGGTTTTTAATGGAACTTGCTCAATGAGAAATACCGAAGACTCAACAATAGTCGAATAAATTTCAAAAAAAATAAATAGAAAGCGTTGAAGAAATCCATTACTTCAGCGCTTTTTGTAAATCAGTATCAACTTATTTTATGAAAAAAGAATATAAAGCATTAGTAATAAATGAAGTAAATGCAGTTTTTGAACAAACCATTCAAACCCTGCATATTGATAATTTGCCAAAAGGCGATGTGTTGGTGAGGGTTCATTATTCATCTATAAACTATAAAGATGCACTTTCGGCTACCGGAAATAAAGGAATTACTAAAAAATATCCCCATACTCCGGGCATTGATGCTGCGGGTGAAGTGGTAAGTTCGCTGGACGACAAGTTCAAAGTCGGTGACAAAGTAATAGTTACCGGCTATGATTTAGGAATGAATACTTCCGGAGGTTTTGGGCAGTACATTCGTGTTCCAACCGAATGGGTTGTACAGCTTCCCGAAGGATTAAGTCTTAAAGAATCAATGATAATCGGTACAGCAGGTTTTACAGCAGGCATTTCAGTGCTACGGTTGAGCGCATTGGTAAAGCCTTCTGATGGTAAAATTCTGGTCTCAGGAGCTACCGGTGGAGTCGGTTCTGTAGCATTATCGTTGTTGTCGAAGCTTGGATATCAGACCGTAGCTATCTCGGGAAAAGAAACTGAATATCCTTTTTTGCGAAAATTAGGTGCCATCGAAATTCTGCCTCGTGCAGACTTTCAGGAAGTTGATAAACGACCTATGCTTTCGGCTCAATATGCCGGAGCTATCGATACTGTGGGCGGGCCGATTTTGGAGAATATTCTGAAAACTCTTCAGCCTTTAGGTGCTGTAACCACTTGTGGTAGTGTTTCGGCAACTCAATTAAATATGACCGTATTTCCATTTATTTTACGCGGAATTTCTCTTATCGGTATCTCGGCTCAGAATTATCCGGGTGCCTTGCGCGAACCACTGTGGATTAAGCTGGCAACGGATTGGAAACCAGATAATTTATTGGAATTGTATTTGGAAATCAGACTCGAAGATATTCCTGAAACTGTTGCTCTGATTTTACAGGGAAAGTTGAAAGGTCGCACCATTGTGAACATGTTGGATTAAGCCCTATTTATTGGTTTACAAGCGCTTTTGTATCTTTGAATTTGCCATTTACGCTTAATTCAAATCTTTTAGTACAAAACCCTTTTATTAATGAAAAAAAAAGTGCAATTTTGCACTTTAATTCAAATCGAATTTTACACCACTTTCATAACCCTTCTTTTGGATGGCATTAGCAAACGAGAATTACTTAAAAACTCCCGAAATCTACTGTTTTGACGAGATAGAGAAGCGTGTTAATGCTTTCAAAATTCTTCACCCAACTGCTAAAATTATACGTTTAGGCGTAGGTGATGTCACTCGCCCTTTACCCCATGAAGTTATTCAGGCAATGCATAAAGCAATTGATGAATTAGGTCATGCTGAGACTTTTAGAGGGTATAGTCCACCACAAGGTTATGATTTTTTGATAGAAAAAATACAAAAAGATTATCGAACCCTTGGAGTAGTGTTGGATAAAGAAACAATTTTTGTGAACGATGGTGCAAAATCAGATATTGGAAATATAGGCCATGTGTTGGGTCGCGATAATATTATTGCGATAGCTGATCCGGTTTACCCCGTTTATGAAAATGCAACCATCATGAGTGGTAGGGCAGGAGTTATAAACGATGATCAGAAATGGAGCAATGTGGTGTATCTTCGTTGTACGGCAGAAACGGATTTTATTCCCGAATTGCCAACTGAAAAAGTGGATGTAATTTATCTGTGTAATCCGAACAATCCGACGGGTACAGTGTTGAGTAAAGCAGAGTTGAAGCGTTGGGTCGATTATGCAATTGAACATCAAAGTATTATTGTGTACGATGGAGCGTATCAGGCTTATGTGAATGAGCCGAATATTCCCAGAAGTATATACGAAATAAAAGGCGCTAAAAAAGTAGCTGTAGAAATAAGAACCTATTCCAAAACTGCCGGATTTACCGGTTTACGTTGCGGCTATACCATTTTCCCCAAAGAGTTGATGGTATATACCAAAATGGGTGAAGTGGCTCCGTTAATTAAACTTTGGAACAGAAGAATTACTAATTATACAAACGGTGTATCGTATCTTGTACAACGCGGTGCTGAAGCTATATATTCAAGAAAAGGCAAAGCTGAAACTCAGGAACTGGTCAATTATTATCTTACGAATGCATCGTTGATCAGAGCTGAATTGGTATCGCTTGGATATGAGGTATACGGTGGTATTAATTCGCCCTATGTTTGGTTCAAGACGCCTGATGGACAGACATCCTGGAAGTTCTTTCAGCAATTACTGTATGACTGTCAGGTGATCAGTACACCCGGGATTGTTTTTGGTAATTCCGGTGAAGGTTACATGCGTTTAACCGGGTTTAGCAGTAGAGAAGATACATTAGAAGCATTAAGCAGAATACGAAAAGGAGGATTTTAAATAATTGATTTCTTAACTAAAATACAAAAATTATGTGTGGAATTGTAGGATATATTGGAAACAAACAAGCTTATCCAATTTTAATTAAAGGTCTTCAACGACTAGAATATCGTGGGTATGATAGTGCAGGGATAGCGTTGATTCATGGCGATAAATTGAATGTTTATAAAGCCAAGGGTAAGGTTTCTGATTTAATTCATTTTGCAGGACAAAAAGATATAGAAGGTACAATCGGTATTGCTCATACACGTTGGGCAACGCATGGCGAACCAAATACGGTAAATGCGCATCCTCATTATTCTCAATCGGAAGAGTTGGCGCTTATTCACAATGGAATCATTGAGAATTATGCTGTTCTTAAACAAGGATTATCAGAACGTGGGTTCACTTTTGCAAGTGAAACAGATACAGAAGTTTTAATTCAACTGATTGAATTTGTAAAAAAATCTAATAACGTTGATTTGACTACTGCAGTTCAGTTGGCACTTAATCAAGTGGTTGGTGCATATGCTATCGCAGTTATTGAAAAAGGGAAACCTGATGTAATTGTTGCTGCCCGTAAAGGTAGTCCGTTGGTAGTAGGTATTGGCGAGGATGAATTCTTTTTGGCTTCCGATGCAACTCCAATTATTGAATTTACCAACAAAGTGGTTTATATTGGTGAAGAAGAAATTGTAACATTGCAACGTGGAAAGGAAATTAAAATCAAGACGATTGGTAATGTTGAAAAAACTCCGGAAATTAAAGAACTGGAAATGACCTTGAGTCAATTGGAAAAAGGTGGCTATCCACATTTCATGATCAAGGAAATCTTTGAACAACCAAAAACACTGGCCGACAGCATGCGTGGTCGTGTGAATGTTGAAGAAAACAATATTACTCTTGCCGGTTTTATTGATCATAAAGATAAATTCCTGAATGCAAAACGTATCATCATAACTGCTTGCGGTACTTCATGGCACTCCGGTCTGATTGGAAAATATGCTATTGAAGAATTTGCCCGCATACCAGTTGAAGTTGAATACTCTTCAGAGTTTCGCTACAGAAAGCCGGTTATCAATAAAGATGACTTAGTGATTGCTATCTCGCAATCGGGCGAAACAGCCGATACCCTTGCTGCAGTAGAATTGGCAAAAGAACATGGTGCATTTATTTTTGGTATTTGTAATGTGGTTGGATCATCTATTCCACGTAATACACATTCAGGCTGTTATACACACGCCGGTCCTGAAATTGGGGTTGCTTCTACAAAGGCCTTCACAGCTCAGGTAACTGTTCTTACTATGCTTGCATTAATGATTGGTAAGGAAAAAGGAACTTTATCTGAAGAACATTATTTGAAGATCGTTGGTGAATTAGCACGTATTCCGGAAAAAATAACTCACTTGTTGAAGCAAGATGCGAGCATTGCTGAATTTGCAAAAACGTTTACTTACGCTCAAAATTTTATTTATTTAGGACGTGGTTACAATTTCCCAGTAGCGTTGGAAGGGGCTTTGAAGTTGAAGGAAATCTCGTATATTCATGCTGAGGGTTATCCGGCAGCCGAAATGAAACACGGTCCGATTGCTTTGATTAGCCAGGAAATGCCTGTGGTAGTTATTGCTCCAAGTGTGGGTATGTACGAAAAGGTAGTAAGTAATATTCAAGAAATTAAAGCTCGAAAGGGTAAGATTATCTCTATCATCACAGAAGGTGATGTGGTGGTGAAGAACCTGTCCGATTATAGTATCAGTATACCAGAAACGGAGGAATGTTTAGTGCCTCTGTTGGCGGCAATACCTTTACAATTATTTGCTTATCATATAGCAGTTGTCAAGGGTTGTAACGTGGATCAACCGCGTAATTTGGCCAAATCGGTTACTGTTGAGTAGTATAATTAGCCCCTTCGTTATTGTTGGGGCTTTTTGTTTTATTGTTAATGTCTGAGATTGGCCCTTTAATTGGTTCAATATAAGATTTTCAAATTTTCAAAATAAATTTTTATGTGCGGAATAGCAATGGTAAGGCTTCTAAAGCCTTTGGATTATTATCAGGAAAAATATGGAACTTGGCAGTACGGATTGCAAAAGATGTACTTGCTTATGGAAAAGCAACATAATCGTGGGCAAGAGGGAGCAGGGATTGCTACCGTAAAACTCGATATGCCTGCCGGTGAGGAATATATTTGGCGTGAACGTGTGGAAGGAAAAAATGCTATCCAGGATATTTTTGCGACGATTAACAAAAAGATGGCTACCTTCCCATCTGAAGTATACGATAATGCT